>Ga0182030_10000543_pt1 | contig 71833 bp, 66 predicted proteins | sample 812S3MmetaG_FD_121299 | JGI IMG/M metagenome (GOLD analysis project Ga0182030, IMG submission 121299) | Permafrost microbial communities from Stordalen Mire, Sweden - 812S3M metaG (Illumina Assembly) | ecosystem: Environmental > Terrestrial > Soil > Wetlands > Permafrost | place: Sweden...
CGACAACAGGGCCAGTATCTCACTATCCCGTTCTGGAACGGGTCCAGCGTTATTAGATTTCCCCAGTCTCGCTTTGCACTCGACAAGAACAAAACCGGGAACAAGATCAACTGGCCCACTCAAGCCAAACGGCAGGCTTGAATGGGCCACCCGCTCGGCATGTTTAAGAATGGGGCGCCCGGTCTACTTTGCCGGCATTGGGGTGCGGTGGGCGATGCCGGGGATGGTGACGGGAAGATGGCCGCGGGCGGGGATTTCTCCGAAGAGGAATTTCACCGCGCTGAACTCTGAGACCGGAACGTTGGAGAAGGTGCAGACATAGTTCTGGATGGCGGGATACTGGGCGATGATGTAGGGGCTTCCGAGAGCGACCACCACAGTCTTATCGCTGGCGGCTTTAATGACGTTGGCGAGGACTCCAGAGGGGCCGCGGTCGAGCGACGGGCCAATGTCCGTGACCGCGGTACGGCCAGCCGAGGGAGTGACGAAGATGGCGGCGATTATGCGCTCGGCGTTTACCGCAGCTTCCAGGACGTGGGACGAGAGCACGGATGCCATGATGTCATCCACATAGATCACACGCGCGTCAGGGACGCGGGTGCGGACTTCGCGGACGAGGGCGCGTCCGTTATCTGAGCGGGCATCATCGGTAAAGATCAGCACGAGCAGACGATTTCCGGCGGCGGGCGCGGAGTGGTAGGCATACTGCGCGGCGGCGGCTGTGGTGCGGACGAGAGGCAGAATTTTGCGGCCCTCGGAAAGATTTTCTCGGACGACGGTGACGGCATCATCGGCGATCTCTTGTGCGAGATCTTCGTTTTCCGGCAGTTCGACGGCGGTGTTCACGGCGTTGAGGTCAACGAAGCGATTCTTCTGGAGTCCGAGAGCGGCCTTGGCGTGCAGAAGCTTGGCGACAGATTCGTCGATGCGGCTTTCGGTGAGTTCTCCGCTGCGAACGGCCTGCAAGACTCCGTTGTATGCGCCATCGAGATCGCCGGGGATGACGATGTAGTCGGCTCCGGCCTTGATGGCCTCGACGGCGGCGCGGCCTGCGCTCTGGGGAGTGTTGCCTCCGAACATACGGGTTACGCCGTTCATATCCATGGCGTCAGTGGCGACGATGCCTTGAAATCCGAGTTGCTGCTTAAGCAGCGTGGTGGTGATGTTGGCGGAGATGGTGGCAACGCGGTTGGGATCTGGCTCAAGGGCGGGGACGAGGAGGTGGCCGACCATGACGGCATCGACTCCGGCGGCGATGGCGGCGCGAAATGGCGACAACTCGACCTGATCAAGACGCTCGCGAGTAGCGTTGACGCGGGAGACGGCGAGGTGCGAATCGGTGTCAGTGTCGCCGTGTCCGGGAAAGTGCTTGGCAGTGGCCATGCCGCGGCCGTCGTGAACTCCGCGGATGAAGGCCGTGACCATGGCGCTGACCTCGGTGGGATCTTCTCCGAAGGCTCGCGTATTGATGATGGGATTGTTGGGATTGGAGTTCACGTCGGCGTCAGGATAGAAATTCCACTGCACACCGATGGCACGGGCCTCGGCGGCGGAGATGCGTCCAAAGCGGTAGGCGTAGTCTGGATTGCCGGTTGCCCCGAAGGCCATGGCATGAGGAAACATGGTGCCTCCGTGAAAGCGCATAGGGAGACCACGTTCGAAATCGGCGGCGAAGAGCAGGGGCAGGTCGCTATCACGCTGTAGCTGATTGGTGAGGGCGGCAGCGTCGAGAGGGCTGGCTTTGAGGAGCAGGCCGCCATCCATGGGCGAGGTGATTCCGAAAGAGCCGAGATGATATTGCTTCATTTCATCGCGCAGGCGGAGATAGTCCACGGCGGTGAAGTTCATGAAATCAACCTTGGCCCAGACCATGAACAACTGTCCGACTTTTTCTTCCAGAGGCATTTTCTGCAGGGTGCGGTCAGCCCAGTGCGCGCCCGAGGGATCGGCGGCAGTAGCGGCGGCAGCAACATCATCGGCGAGGGTCGCGGCGGCGAAAACGAAGAGAATGAGGAGGACGAGCAGAAATTTCCGCATCTTTCAAACGATAGCACCCAAACGATAGCACCGAAAACAGAAACCAAAGAAGGTCAGAGGCCGGTAATCGTCTTACAAACATGGCGCGACAATCTGTCCTGACGGGGGCGCGGATTTCAGTCACACTAGGGGAATGGAATATGGCTTGGCTTGGAAGACGCGGGTGAAACGGCGCGCGGCGTTGCTTCTATCCGGAGTTCGGCTTGGATTGATGCTGCTGATTGTGGCGGCCACCTGCTGCGGACAAAACGCGGAGACGGCAAACTTTGCGGCGGTGGACGAGGTCATGAACTCGGCAGTATCGCGGGGGACGATTCCGGGCGGAGTGGTGCTGATTGGGCATGACGGGCGGGTGGTGTATCGCAAAGCTTTCGGGATGCGTTCGCTGGAGCCGACGCGGGAGGCGATGACGGCGGAGACGATCTTCGATATTGCCTCGCTGACCAAGTGCGTTGCCACGGCGACCTCAGTAATGAAGCTGGTGGAAGAAGGAAAGATCAGGATCAACGATCCGGTGAATGCGTACCTGCCGGAGTTCGGGAAAAACGGCAAGGAAAGTATTACGATCCGCGAATTGATGACGCACTTTTCCGGCTTGCCAGCCGACCTGGATTTGAAAGCCGCGTGGCGGGGACGCGAGGCGGCGTACCGGATGACGATGGAGGAGAAACCGGAATTCTCTCCGGGCTCGCGATTCCAATACAGCGACATTAATTTTGAGACGCTGGGATTTGTGGTTGAGAAAGTGAGCGGGTTGAGCCTGGACGAATACGCGGCGAGAAACATATTCGAGCCGCTGGGAATGAGCACGACACGCTTTCTGCCTCCGGCGCAATGGCGCGGGCGGATTGCTCCGACGGAGTATGACGAGAATCATCAGATGATGCGTGGGACGGTGCATGATCCGACGGCGCGGCGGATGGGCGGAGTGGCGGGACACGCGGGAGTTTTCTCTACGGCTGACGATTTGGCGAAGTTTGCGCAAGCGATGCTGACAGGCTCGGGGATGCTGTCTCGGCTGACGGTGGAGAAGATGACTACGCCGCAACAGCCGCCTACGGCTCCGGTGTTGCGCGGGCTGGGTTGGGATATTGATTCGCCATTTTCGAGCAATCGCGGGGAGTTTCTTCCGGTGGGTTCGTTTGGGCACACGGGATACACGGGAACGTCGCTGTGGATCGATCCGGTGACGCAGAGCTATGTGATTATTCTTACGAATGCGGTCCATCCGCGCGGCGGGAAATCGCTGGCCTCGCTGCGCTCGCGAGTGGCTTCAGTGGCGGCACAGAGTTTGGGGCTTGCGGTTAGTGTGGAGCAGAAGCAAAACATGGCGCGCATTACTGGATACAACGAGGCGATGACGGGGGCGCGGCTGGTGACGGCTCGAAATGGTCAAGTGCGCACCGGCATTGACGTGCTGGAAGAGCACAACTTTGCCGAGTTGCGCGAGGCGGGCAAGACGCAGACGCGGGTTGCGCTGGTGACGAATCAGACAGGGGTGGATGCACAGGGCAGGCGCACGATTGATGTGCTGGCGAAGGCCGATGGCATCCGGCTGACGGCGATCTTCAGTCCGGAGCATGGTGTGACGGGAAGCGTGGACACGACGGCGATTGGCAACTCGCAGGATACGGCAACGGGCGTTGCGGTGTATAGCGTTTACGGAGACAGCAGCGCGAAACGACATCCGTCGCTGGAGGTTTTGAAAACGGCGGACGTGATTGTGTACGACATTCAGGACATTGGAGCGCGCTTTTACACGTACGAGACCACGCTGGGATACTTTCTGGAGGCGGCAGCGGCGAGCGGAAAAAAGATGGTGGTGCTGGATCGGCCGAATCCGATCAATGGGGCAATGGTGCAGGGGCCCATCAGCGATGCTGGACGCGAAAGTTTTACGAATTACGGACAGATTCCGGTGCGGCATGGGATGACGATTGGCGAGTTGGCGCGCTACTACAATTCCGAACGGGGAATTCATGCGCGGCTGGCGGTGATTGCGATGGAGGGCTGGCAGCGCGGCGACTGGCTGGATTCGACGGGAGTGCTGTGGGTCAATCCTTCGCCAAATATGCGGAGTTTGACGGAGGCCGCTCTGTATACCGGCATTGGCATTCTGGAGGCGACGAATATTTCGGTAGGGCGCGGGACGGATACTCCGTTTGAATTGGTGGGTGCGCCGTGGATTCACGCAACGGAGCTGGCTGAGTATCTGAATGGACGAAGGATTGGCGGGGTGCGATTTGTGCCGGTTGAGTTTACGCCTGCGGCAGACGCATATGCGCAGAAGAAGTGCGGCGGCGTGAACATCATCATGACGGACAGGAATGGGCTGGACGCTCCTGAGATGGGGATTGAGATTGCGTCGGCACTGCACGCGCTGTATCCGGATCAGTACGAGATGAAGAAGCTGGACAATCTGATGCTGAACGATGCGTCGGCTAAGGCGATTGGCGCGGGAGTGGATCCGCGGCGGGTGGGGACGGAGTGGAATGACGCGATTGAAACGTTCAGAGCGGTGAGAGCGAAGTATTTGTTGTACTGAGCGGCGGGTAAATCTATTGCTGGCAGAAAAGCCTGGATCCGCGCGAAAGATTTGCCCGGTGCGTGGATTCTTCGCTGCGCTCAGAATGCCCCCTCAACAACAAGGGCAACGGCAAGAACAAAGACAAGAGCAAAAGCAAGAACCAGAACAAAAGCAAGAACAAGAACAAAAGCAAGGGCGAATGGGCCACCGAGGATGCGAATGGGATTGAATGCGCTGGACGTCGCGGTGATCGTTGCGTATCTGGCGTGCGTGACCGCGTTCGGGATGCGCTTTCATCGCAAGCAGAGCACGCTGCGCGGATACTTTCTGGCGGAGCAGACGATTCCGTGGTGGGCGATTTCGCTTTCGATTGTGGCTGCGGAGACGAGCACACTGACGATCATCAGCGTGCCGGGAATGGCATACGAGAAGGACTTCCGGTTTTTGCAGCTTGTTATGGGATACCTGATTGGGCGCGGGATCATCTGCGTTCTGCTGATACCGCATTACTTCCGCGGAAACCTGGTGACGGCCTATCAATTGATTGAGCGGCGCTTCGGACAGAAGTTGCGGTCGCTGACGGCGGGGCTGTTTCTGATTACGCGCGCGGCGGCGGAGGGCGTACGGGTATTTGCCGTGGCGATTGTTGTGGGGATCGCGCTGAGCGGGTTGCTGGGCGGCTTCAGCGACTTTGGACGCGACGTGGCGGCGATTGCGATTGTCTCGGTGCTGACGCTCATCTACACGTTCAAGGGCGGGATGGCGGCAGTGATCTGGACGGATGTTGTGCAACTGGCGGTGTATGTTACGGGCACGGTGGTGGGGCTGCTCACTATTCTGCATCTTGTGCCGGGCGGGTGGCAGACGATTTACGCGGTGGCGGCAGGAGCGCAAAAATTTCGCGTCTTTGATTTCTCGTGGAACTTCTATGCGACTTACACGTTCTGGTCTGGAGTGATTGGCGGCGCGTTTCTGACGACGGCGAGCCATGGCACGGATCAGTTGATTGTGCAGCGCTTGTTGTCATCGCGCAGCGAGCGGCAGGCGAAGGTTGCGTTGCTGGCAAGCGGCGTGATCGTGATGATTCAGTTCTCGCTGTTTCTGCTGATCGGCGCGATGCTGTTCGTCTTCTACAAATTGTTTCCTCCGGTGGTGGCGTTTACGCGGACAGATACGATCTTTCCTACATTTATCGTTCACCGTATGCCGCACGGAATTAGCGGACTGTTGATCTCGGCGATTCTGGCGGCGGCGATGGCGAACCTGAGCGCGGCTTTGAACTCGCTGTCATCGACGACGATTGTGGACTTCTATTCGAGGTTCAATCCGGAGGCGAGCGAGAAGCACCGGGTTTGGCTTTCAAGGGTAGCTACGGTGGGCTGGGGAGTGGTGCTGTTTACGCTGGCGATTGTGGCGCGCAGCGGTGGGAAGGTTCTGGAACTTGGACTGTCGATTGCCTCGGTGGCATATGGTTCCCTGCTGGGGGTGTTTCTGCTGGGCGTGCTGACGCGGAGGGCTAACGAGCGCGGGGCGATGGCGGGGATGCTGTGCGGCTTTCTGCTGAATATTTATCTCTGGGAGTTCACCCGGATTCCGTTCACCTGGTACGTTCCGCTGGGAAGCGTGACCACGTTCGTGATTGGCTATGGGCTGAGCTTTGATACGAAAAGACAGGAAAAATCGGTTGACGCTTGAGAAGCCTTGGAGTTCTCGGGATATTTGAACGGTACGTGGATCCTTCGCGCTGCTCAGGATGACCCTTCTTAAAACCACCGCGTTCGCGCTGAGGATCGTCCCTCTTAGAAACTGTCGCGTGTAAACTTAACTGTGGCCCTGATTCCCAGCTCCAATCCAAAACATATTTCGACCCACAAGCATCGCGGACTGCTGCCGTTTCTTGGCATGGCAAGCGGCGCGAGCGTGGCGACGATCTACTACAACCAGCCGTTGCTGCTGGAGATGAGCCGCACCTTTCACGCTACCTCCGGACAGATAGGCTGGGTGGCAGTGGCGACGCAGATGGGCTACGCCGTAGGGATTCTGCTGTTTGTGCCGATGGGCGACGTGGCGGAGCGGCGGGGATTGATTTTGAAGCTGTTTGCCACCGTGAGCCTGGCACTGCTGGCGGCGGGAGTTGCGCCGTCCCTATGGGCATTGGTGGCGGCGAGCATAGCGATTGGAATGACGGCGGCGGTCACGCACGTGCTGGTTCCGATTGCTCCGGAGTTGGCGGAGCCGAGCGAGAGCGGGCGCGCGATTGGAACGGTGATGACGGGATTGCTACTGGGAATCCTGTTGAGCCGGACAGCCAGCGGCTGGCTGTCGGCAGCGGTGGGATGGCGTGGAGTTTTCCTGGTGGCGGCGGGAGGTAACGCGCTGCTTGTTCCGCTGCTGTGGTGGAGATTGCCGAAGCTGCCTCCGCATAAGGCGGTGGGTTATCGGGAAGCGCTGGGCTCGCTGTGGAAGCTGATTGCCGAGCAGCCGGTGCTGCGTGAGGCGTCAGCGGTGGGCTTTCTGACGTTTGCGGCGTTCTCCTCGTTCTGGACGAACCTGGCGTTTCTGCTGGGGACTCCGCATTATGGGCTGGGCGCGGGCGCGGCGGGCAGCTTTGGCGTGCTGGGCGCGGCGGGCGCACTGGTTGCCTCCTTTGCTGGACGGATCGCCGACCGGCGAGGCGCACGCTGGGTGGTGGCCATGGGAGTGGGAATGCTGGTCGCCGGCTACGCTGTGCTGTGGATTGCGGGGTATCACATGGCGGGATTGATTGTGGGCGTACTGGTTCTCGACATGGGACAGCAGTCGGCGCAGATCGGCAACCAGACTCGGATATTCGGCCTGGTGGAAGGCGCGCGGAGCCGGTTGAATACCGTTTATATGATTGTGTTCTTCCTGGGAGGCGCGATGGGATCGGCGCTATCTACGATGGCGTGGGCACGCTGGCAGTGGAGCGGAGTATGCGCGCTGGGACTGATCTTTCTGGCGCTGGCGGGAGTTTTTCTGGCGCGTGGCGCGGCCAGAGAGCGATGAAGCTTACAGGCGCTTGGTCATGAAGATGGCGTCAACGTCACGGTTGTAATAACGCTCAAGCACCTTGATTCGCTTGAATTCGTGTTTGTCATAAAAGGCAAGGGCGCCGTGGTTGTTGACTGCGACCTCAAGCACCACCATGAAGGCAGTCATTTTGCGCAGCTTCTCGCAGGCGGCGGCGATGAGCAGGGTTCCGAGGCGATGGCGGCGGGCTTCGGGATGGACATCAATGGTGATGATGTGGCCGTATCCCTGACGCTGAAAATGGAAGGTGACGAAGCCGGCAATGGGACGCCGCGTGGGATGCGGCTGGCCTTTGGAAGTTGGCGCTTTCGAGGCGACCATGGGCTCGGCACTGTCTGGTACGAAATCGAAGATGGCGGCGAGCTCGGGAGTGAGTTCGGACCACTCTGCGACGATGGTGTAGGCGCGACGCTGCTCAATGAAGCTGGAGAGCTCAGGACGGCTGTAGGCAATTCCGGGATCAAAGCAGAGACGATCCAGTTTGAACAGCGACTCGAAGTCGCGCTTTTCGTAGTCGCGCAGGGTGAACATGGGAACCGTCAGAGGCTTGGTGCCAGAGCTCATGGTAGCAGATGCGGGAGGCGCAAAATTCATCGATGAGGGCTGTGAAGACCCACATCTGCTAACTGCGGCAGATGTGGGGCACCCGGAGCTCAGTTATCACGCAGCGATACGGGAGCGGACATGGTGATCGATGAAGAGGCTGATGAGCTCCTGGTTAAAGCGCGGAATGTCTGAGGGCTGACGGCTGGAGACCCAGTTTCCGTCGCGAACCACTTCTTTGTCAGCCCAGAACGCTCCGGCGTTGCGGAGATCGTCCTGAATGGTCTTGTAGCTGGTCATATGTCGTCCGCGAACCAGACGGGCGGAGACCAGCAGCCAGCCGCCGTGGCAGATGACGGCAACCGGCCGGCGAGTCTGGTCAATGCGGCGGACGAACTCCTGGGCGAGGCGATCATTGCGAAGAGCGTCGGCGTTCATGGCTCCGCCGGGGAGCAGAACTGCGTCGAACTGGTCGGGATCTGCATCGGCGAGAGTCTGATCGACTTTGACCATTCGAGTTTTCTTATCGTGCTGAACGGCTTGGATTTCGCCCGCGTGCGGGGCGATGACAACGGTGGTTGCTCCGGCTTCATCGAGAGCCTTGCGCGGTTCGATGAGTTCGGCTTCTTCAAAGAGATCGGTGGCAAGGATGGCCACTCTAAATCCCTCGAGGCGTTGAGACATATAGCTTCCCTCCATGGCGTGCATACGTGAGATGCGATAGGAGGCTGTTGAGTTTTAGAGAATTCCGGGCAGGGTTACGGCAGCGAAACCAAGGCGCTGGTGCGCTTGAGTTGTCCACAGGCGGCGTAGATGTCGAGCCCTCGGGGACGGCGAAGATAGGCAGGAATGCCAGCGGCGAGCAAGGTTTGCTGGAATGCCTCGACGGCCTGGACAGTGGGTGTCTGGAATGGGATCTCCAGGCCGGGATTGAGAGCGATGAGATTGACTTTGGCGCGGATGCCTCGCAGCAGGGCGACGACCTCGAGAGCGTTCTGCGGCGCGTCGTTGACTCCGGAGAGCAATACGTATTCAAACGTGAGGCGTTCCCGGTTGCGCAGCGGGAACTGACGGGCGGCTTCAAGGAGTGCATCGAGATTCCACTTGCGGTTGATGGGCATGATGCGCTCGCGTAGCTCATCATTGGAGCCGTTGAGCGAGATGGCGAGGTGCGGACGGATGGGTTCGGCTCCGAAGTCGGCGATGCGGGGAACGATTCCGGAGGTTGAAACCGTCATGCGCGATTCGGGGATGCCGGTTCCGTCAACGAGGAGTTGCACGGCACGCATGAAATTCCGATAGTTCAGAAATGGTTCGCCCTGTCCCATAAAAACCAGGTTGATGCGATCCCGTCCGATTTCGATCCTGTGGTCATTGAGAACCAGCAGGACTTGTCCGACAATTTCACCAGCGGTCAAGTTGCGCTGCAATCCAAGCAGAGCGGTCATGCAGAACTTGCAGTTCACCGCGCAGCCGGACTGCGACGAGAGACAGATGGTGCCACGGCGATTCGGAGGATTGATGGAAGGACGGGAAGCTGCCGGATTGAAGGCTCCGGGGGGAAGTTCTTCGGTATCTTCGACGCCATCGCCATCGGGCATCCAGACGGTTTCCACGGTTTGTCCGTCGGAGAATCGGACGAGGTAACGAACGGTTCCGTCCACGGAGACGAAACGCTGATCGACGGTGGGAAATCCAGCGACGTAGCCTTCCAGGGAGAGGCGAGAGCGCAGAGACATGGGAAGGGTGGAAACGGAGTCGAGCAGAGTGAGGCGCTGGCGATAAAGCGCGTCAAAAAGCTGACTGGCCCGGAATCGCGGTTCTCCCATTCGAGCAAAGAGGTCTGTAAGCTCGTGACTTGTAAGACCTAATAGTTCGAATTGAGGTTGGGTCGGCATGCATCTAACAGATATCGCTTCAGATTTACGGAACCACACTATCTAACATTTTCATTGTACAGCGCGTAATTCTATAGTCCGCTGCCAACAGTTCGACGGCATCAAAGGATGAGAATACAGCTATTCGGGAATGTAGGTGCGCGACGGTGTCTGCGAGCAGAGGGAGATCCTGATGAACTCAGAAACAAATTTGAACGCCGCTTTGCGCAATGTACGGAGGACGGTGCTTCCCAACGGTCTCACCGTAATCAGCGAGGAGATGCCCCATATCCGATCGGTATCGGCTGGGGTGTGGATACGAACGGGATCGCGCCATGAGGCTCCCGAGGTTAACGGAATCTCTCACTTTGCCGAACACATGGTTTTTAAAGGGACCACGACGCGCACGGCCGAGATGATTGCCCGGCAGGTTGATTCCTTTGGAGGGAACCTGGACGCGTTCACGGCCAAGGAGTGCGTGTGTTTCAACGTGAAGGTGCTGGACGAGCAACTGGGCAATGCCATGGACGTGCTGACCGACCTGGTGCTGAATCCTTCCTTCAATGACATGGACGTGAAGAAGGAACGCGGCGTGATCATGGAAGAGATCAAGATGGACGAAGACAATCCGGATTACCTTGTCCACGAGATCTTTGTACAGAATTTCTGGAAAGATCATCCGCTGGGGAGACCGATTCTTGGCACCCGCGATACGGTGAGGAAATTTGGGCCGGCACTGCTGTTTGATTACTACAAGCAGCGGTTTCAGGCGGGAAACATCGTGGTGGCGGCGGCCGGGAGCCTGAATCACGACGAGTTTCTTGAGCTGGCGACGCGCAAGTTTGCGCATCTTCCAGCGGGAAACACCGAGTTCCGGGATATGGCGCCGAAGGCGACGGCGAAGATCTCAATGCGAAACAAGAAGTCACTGGAACAGGTGCAGCTCTGCATTGGAGTTCCGTCATATTCGATCTCGCATGAGAACCGGTATTCGTCCTTTGTGCTGAACACGTTGCTGGGCGGTGGGATGAGTTCGCGACTGTTCCAGAACGTTCGGGAAAAACAAGGGCTGGTGTACTCCATTTTCAGCGAACTGAATCCTTATCGCGATACGGGCTGCCTGGCGGTGTACGCGGGTACATCCAAGGAATCCGCGCCCAAGGTTGTGCAGTCTGTGCTGAAGGAGTTCCGGGACTTGAAGGAAGTTCCGGTAAGCACAGATGAACTTGTGCGCGCGAAGGCACAGCTCAAGGGAAGCTTGATGCTGAGCCTGGAATCATCGATGGCGCGCATGAGCAACCTGGCGCGCCAGGAGATGTACTACGACCACTTCTACGGAATGAACGAGATTACGGAGAAGATCGAAGCGGTGCAGGCGGAAGACGTTCTGAAGGTGGCGCAGGAATTCTTTATCGCCGACCAGATTGCAGTGACGGTCCTGGGAAATCTGACGGGGCTGAAGATGTCACGCGACCAGATCGACTGCTAACGGGCCAGTTTCGGAAAGCCCAATCGAGCGAAAACAGCTGGCTCGATTGGGCGACCCCGCTCCCTGCGGGGAAAGGCTTTGTGGGTTCAGACCGCCGAGCTTGAACAGGAAAACTCTCCAACTTACAAGTATTTCTCTGGTGGGGCATCCAGATTTACACGGGTGCGAAAATAGTGACGCCTTTTGTCACTCTAAAGTGACGACATCTGTCACTCCAGCAGCCTGAGGTGGGTTCGGGTGTGTGCCTTAAGCCTGTGCGCAATTTCTTGAAGATGGCCCTATCCTATTGCGCTTTATCAGCTTACGAGATTTCCAGTAACTTCTCTGGACCCGGCTGGAAACTGTGGCGCGTGGATTGCAATAACAAAGCCGAGTCCATAGCACAGGACCAGAATTCTTTTCAACACACGGACGGAGAGATATAAACATGCGTAAGCAAAAGGGCTTCTCACTGATTGAGCTTCTTATCGTTGTGGCGATCATCCTGATCATCGCTGCCATTGCTATTCCGAACTTGCTCCGCTCGCGCATCGCCGCAAACGAAGCATCTGCCGTAGGTTCGCTGCGCACAATCAACACTGCAGAAGTTACTTACGCTTCTACCTATCCTTCGAACGGCTTCGCCAGCGCCCTGACGACCCTTGGACCGCCATCCGGCGGCGGCAACACCGCGACCTCGACGAATGCAATCCTGTTGGACAGCGTTCTGGGTTGCACCACCCAGCCTTGCACCAAGAGCGGTTATCTGTTCTCCATCAACAACACAAGCGGCACTCCGGTCAGCTTCTACTCGTCCGCTGCTAGCCCAGTCACGCAGAACCAGACCGGCAACCGCTACTTCTATAGCGATGCTTCCGGCGTCATCCGTTACAACGCCACGTCGGCCGCCACCTCAACCGACAACCCACTGCAGTAACACGGAGTTACCAGGCGAGCGCCCGGGGAGGGTACGAGTCTGAAACAGAGAGAGGCTCCGGCAAAAAAGGAGCCTCTTTCCATGTCGGCCACCTCGTATTCAGCCTGAACGACATCTGTTTCGCGATTGCCATACGCCTTTGGGAAAAAGGCATAGTGAGAGAACGAGATGCGCAAACAAAAAGGCTTTTCACTGATTGAGCTTTTGATTGTTGTCGCGATCATCCTGGTGATTGCGGCAATCGCCATACCGAATCTTCTTCGCGCACGCATTGCTGCAAACGAAGCCTCTGCTGTGCGTTCGATCCGAACGATTGATACGGTCGAGGTGGCCTATGCCTCGGCGTATCCGAGCCTGGGATACGCTAATAACCTTTCAACTCTGGGACCGGGTACGAACTCCGGCAACACCAGTGCCAGTTCGACCAATGCGATCCTGTTGGATTCCGTTCTAGGTTGCGTTGGCGGCACGGGAAGCACTCCCTGCTCAAAGAGCGGGTATAACTTTGTCCTCACCGGTGGAGCTCCGGTTGGCGGACAGATTTACACGTATGTGACGACTGCCGATCCGATGATTCAGGAGCAAAGTGGCCATCGGCATTTCTATAGCGACACTCCGGGCTTCATCCGCTACAACGAGTCGAACGCTGCCACTTCGACTGACGCTCCGTTGCAATAGATCCACAGGGGCGTGCAAACGAGGGAAGCAACCGCTTCCCTTTTTGCTTGTTCGTTGACTCATCGGTTGCAGGTACCTTCATTTCGAATTGATGAGTCACAAACCTCGACTATAATTCTGGCAAAGCATAATGGCTGCGATTGAGATACAAGGACTGGAAAAGTCCTACAAAACCGGATTCTTCAAGAACAAGCTGAAACAGGGGCTGAAACCACTGACGCTATCGGTAGAAGAAGGCGAGGTTTTCGGCTGCCTTGGTCCGAACGGCGCAGGCAAGACGACGACGCTCAAACTTTTGCTGGGCCTGGTATTTCCGAGCGGAGGCACGGCGCGGATTCTGGGATGCGAACTAACCGACATTGAAGTGAAGCGTGACATTGGTTTTCTGCCGGAACAGCCCTACTTCTACGATCATCTGACGCCGCTGGAATTGCTGGACTACTACGCCCGGTTGAGCGGTGTGGATTCCCACGAGCGCCGCAAGAAGGTGGACAAGGCGCTGGCGCGAGTAGGCATGACGGACTCCGGCAAGACGCAATTGCGCAAGTTTTCCAAGGGGATGCTGCAAAGGGTTGGACTTGCGCAGGCAATCGTTCACGATCCGAAGCTGGTTCTGCTGGACGAACCGATGAGCGGACTCGATCCGATTGGGCGGCGCGAGGTTCGCGACCTGGTGCAGGAACTGAACGAAGAAGGCAAGACGATATTTTTCTCCACGCACATTTTGAGCGACGCTGAAACCTTGTGCGATCGCGTAGCAGTACTGGACAAGGGAGAATTGAAAGGCGTGGGAGTGGTGGCGGACCTGCTGCGCGAAGTGAGCGGAGACGTAGAAGTGATTTGGAACGGAGCCCAGGCAATCCCCGCGCTTTCAGCCCTGGGGGCGCGCTGCCACGCTACCGGAGACGTGGTGCGGGCGGTGCTGCCGGAGCGTTCGCTGGATGCGGCGCTGGACGTGCTGCGCAAGAACCAGGCACGGCTGACCAGCGTGACTCCGGTGCGGGCGACGCTGGAAGATTATTTTCTGGCACGCATTGGAGAAACAAAGCCGAACGAGGTGAGCGCATGACCGGGCGGCTTTGGGCAATTGCCTACAACACCTATCGCGAAGCGGTGCGTGACCGGGTGCTCTATAACTTGATCCTGTTCGCCCTGCTGATTGTGGGTGCATCGGTGCTGTTCGGGCAGATCTCGCTGGATATCAACCGGATTGTACTGATCAATCTTGGGCTGACGGCGATCTCATTGTTCGGCATTATCATTGCGATCTTCATTGGGATTGGGCTGGTGTCAAAGGAGATCGAGAAGCGGACGCTGTACACGGTTCTGGCGGCGCGTCCGGTGAGGCGATGGGAGTTCATTGCCGGAAAATTTCTGGGCCTGGTCATGACCTTGACGGTGAATGCGCTGCTGATGAGCGCAGGTTTTTTTGCCGCCGTGCTTTATGTGTCGCATCATTTGGGACGCGGCGACCTGCAACTGGTAACCGCAATCTACTTTATTTTGCTGGAGTTCGTGCTGATCACGGCACTGGCCCTGCTGTTCTCGACGTTTTCGACGCCGATTTTCTCATCTATTTTTGCGTTCTCGATTTTTGCCGTGGGCACATTCGCCGAGGATCTGCGGGGGTTTGCCGGAATGGCGCACGGCGTGACCCGAGGAGTGCTGACCGGGGCTGCGTACCTGGTTCCGAACTTTGCGGCGCTCAACGTGATCAGCCAAGTGGCGCACGATGTGAAGGTGGAACCGAAGCTGATCATGCTGAACACGCTATACGTGCTGGTATACACGGCGAGCGTGCTGACAGCATCCGTGTGGATTTTTGAGCGGCGTAATTTGAAATGACGAGAGAACTGCGAATCCAGACATGCTATGCGCTGCTGATAGGCGCGCTGCTGACGGCGAGCGCGTTGCTGGTGCGGCAGGTAGATCGCGTTCGCAGTGACGAACCGCTGCAGGAAGTTCTGTACATTCCGTCTCCAAAGGTTGTGAAGCGTTTAAGCCTGGGCTACTCAGGATTGCTTGCCGACATCTACTGGACGAGAGTGGTGCAATACTTTGGCACCAAGCACCAGGCCAAGGCCAAGCAGTACCTGATTCTGGAACCACTGCTGGAGATGACGACGACACTGGATCCAAAGCTGCTTCCGGCTTACTCATTCGGATCGGTGTTTCTGGCGCAGAAACCGCCGGAGGGCGCGGGCAATCCGCTGGCGGCGGCTCGGTTGGTGGAGAAAGGCATCCAGGAGAATCCGGACGCGTGGCGGCTTTACTACGACTTGGGATACCTCTACTGGCTCGAGTTGAAGGACTCGGCGAAAGCGTCCGAAGCATTTGAGCGCGGCTCCAAGGTTTCGGGAGCGCATCCGTGGATGAAGGTGATGGCGGCTGCGCTGGCCGCGCACGCCGGCGAAACCGAAACAGCAACGTACATGTGGACCAATATCCTGAACAGCACGGAAGATCCGGATTTGAAAGTCAACGCGCTGAAGCGTTTGCTCTGTTTGCGCGTGGACCGCGAGGTGAAGATTCTGCAGGACCGGGTTGACGCGTTTACAAAGTACAACGGGAGATTACCTTCAGGCTGGGAGGACTTAACCTCCGCTGGACTGCTGCGCCGCGTGCCGCTCGATCCGAAGAATCATTCGTATGACCTTGTGGGTGGGCATGTGCAGGTGGAACAGCCCGACCTGTTTCCGTTCATTACCAGAGGGTTGCCGCCAGGGCGCGAACTGGGAGACATGCCAGGTGAGCCTGGTTATAAAGCCGTGAAAAAACCATGAGAAAAACTTGGGCGGCGGTCATCCTGCTGCTTGTGATTGGCAGCGATGGGCTCTGGGGCCAGACGCACGGGGCAGACGCACGGAAGGCTGCAGCAGTAATCGATGCACGCTACAACGGAATGAAGAGCTTGCGCGCAGATTTCACGGAAAGCTATTCCGGCGGCGGCATCCGGCGCAATGAGAGCGGAACGCTGTGGATCAAGAAGCCGGGAAAGATGCGCTGGGACTATCTTTCTCCGCAGAAGAAGGTGTTTGTAACCGACGGGAGTGCCGCCTGGTTTTACATTCCGGGCGAGCGGCAGGCCAGACGCACGCCACTCAAGAATCTGAATGACCTACGCTCTCCGCTGCGCTATCTTCTTGGGCGCACCAAACTGGAGAAAGAGCTGCGCGGTCTGTCGCTTGCGCCCGACGTCGCCGCTGAAGCAGCGGGAGATGTGGTGCTTCGTGGAGTTCCGGTGGGAATGGAAGACCGGATCTCACAGGTGTTACTGGAGAGTGACGGGCAGGGCTTTCTGCGTCGCATCGTGATGGAAGAGCTGGACGGAAGCACGACGGAGTTCCGGCTGGCGAATCAGCGTGAGAACGTCTCAGTGAGCGACGGGGAGTTCAGCTTTAAGCCCCCGTCTGGGGTGGAAGTGCTGCAGAGCAACCAGTTGGAGCCCTAAGGTGCTGCCAAGGCGGGGAAGTTGTGAGAATGAGATAAAAACCTGGTTCCAGGGTCAGCAATCCCCAAGGTTTCATAATGTTACACTGAGGTTCCGGATGGAAATAGATGGCTGAGTTCATGATTCGAGTGGCGGATGAGCGGGGCACGGTTTTGGAAAAAGCCGAGGCTGGGTACTCTGCTGCGGAAATTCGGGACCGTTATCAGCAATCCGGATACCTGGTGTACTGGGTCAAGCCGCGAGGACTGATCTCTGGAGGGCAGATTCACCTGCCGAAACGGCGGCGAGTCACGCTGGAGCAGTTCGTCATTTTCAATCAGCAATTTCTTACCCTGGTGCGAGCGGGCCTCCCGATTGTGCAAGCCCTGGAACTGCTGGCGAAACGGCAGCGGAATCTGTATTTCCGAGGTTTGCTGGAGGACGTTCGCGACCGTACCAAAGGCGGAGAGTTGATCTCCGATGCCTTCGAGAAACAGGGCGCCTTCCCGAAGATCTACTCCACTACTTTGATGGCAGGCGAAAAGAGCGGCAATCTTGACGAGGTTCTGTCGCGCTATGTTGCCTTCCAGCGGCTGGCCCTGACTTTCCGTAAGAAGCTCATTGCCTCGCTGGTCTATCCGGTAATTTTGGTTGTTGGAGTCTTTGGCCTGATCACCATGCTGGTCACGTTCGTGATTCCCAAGTTTTCCGAGTTGTTCTCTGACTTGGGCCAGAAGCTTCCGCCGATGACGGAGTTCACGATCAGCACTGCTCTGACCGCCAAGAAATACCTTCCCCTGTTTGTGATTGTGATCATCGCGGTGGTGATTGGGGTGAAGCGCTGGTCGAAGACGCAGCGAGGCGCGGAGATTCTGGACAGGATTAAACTGAACGTGCCAGTGATTGGCAGCATCTGGCAGCGCTACCAGATTGCGGTGTTCTCACGCATGATGTCTACGCTGTTGTCAGGTGGATTGCCATTGGTGACGGGACTTGAGACGGCTGGCCAATCCATGTCAAGCCGGCTGATTGTGAATGGAATTAACGAGGCGTCAAAGAAAGTACGCGAGGGACAAACGCTGGCACAGAGCCTGGAGCAGACCGGAGTCTTTCCGGACCTGGCAGTAGAGATGGTAGAGGTTGGCGAGGCGACGGGCGCGTTGCCGACCATGCTGAGCTCTATCGCAGAGTTCTATGAGGAAGATGTTCAGTCGGCACTGTCAGCGGCGATGTCTCTGATTGAGCCGGCGATCCTGGTGGTTATGGGCGTTGTGGTCGGCTTTATCCTGATCTCGCTCTATCTGCCGATTTTCAGTTTTACGGCGGGGTAAGGCTCACAAGGAACAAGTACCGGTTTAGTGCGCATGGACTGCGCGGCCGCAGTAAGCAATGTAACGAGGGTTATGGCACAACAGCTTTTTGTAGAACCAATTCCGGATGCAAACGACGAACAGAAACGGGCGCTTGACCTTGCGCGCCGTTATCGTTGCGAATACGTTGAGCTAAAGGGATACAAGATTCAGCATGAGCTCTTCCGAAAAGTTCCGGTGGAGTTGATGTTCCGTTTCAATTTCATTCCATTGCAGGAGATGGAAGACGGACGGCTGGCGATTGCGCTTGCCGATCCGAGCCAGTTGATGGTGATTGACGAGATCAGCCTGCTGCTGAACCGCAGGGTAATTCCGCGGGTCGCTCCACTCACCGAGATCACCGAGATTCTGAAGAAGACCGAACAGTCACAGCGCGTGCTGGACGAGGCGGGCGAGACCTTCACGCTGGACGTGGTTCACGACGATGACGCGAACGGCGACGAAACGATTTCGATCGAGAAGCTGACGCAGGAAAGCGATATCAGCCCGATCATTCGCCTGGTGGATACGACGATCTTCACGGCCCTGCAGCGGAGGGCCAGCGACATTCACATGGAGACGCGCGACGACTGCGTGGTGATCAAGTACCGCATCGACGGCGTGTTGCAGGAGGCGATGAAGCCAATCGCCAAGGAACACCATTCGACGATCATCTCTCGCATTAAGGTAATGAGCGAGTTGGACATTGCAGAACGGCGCGTGCCGCAGGATGGACGTTTCCGGGTTCGCTACAACGGACGGTACATCGATTTCCGCGTGTCGATCATGCCGAGCATTCATGGCGAGGATGCCGTGCTTCGCGTGCTGGACAAAGAGTCGATGAGCGAGCAGTTCCAGAAACTGACGCTGGACGTAGTGGGATTCAGCGACTCGGATATCAAGAAGTTCCGGCAATACATCAAGGAGCCGTACGGGATGGTGTTGGTGACCGGGCCGACGGGCTCGGGAAAAACGACGACTCTGTACGCCGCGTTGAACGAGATCAAGTCGGACGAAGACAAGATCATCACGATTGAAGATCCGGTGGAGTACCAGTTGCGCGGCATCACGCAGATTCCTGTGAACGAGAAAAAGGGACTGACGTTTGCCCGCGGACTGCGTTCGATTCTACGCCACGATCCAGACAAGATCATGGTGGGCGAAATCCGCGATCAGGAGACAGCGCAGATCGCCATCAACTCGGCACTGACCGGACACCTTGTGTTCACGACGGTTCACGCCAATAACGTGGTGGATGTAATCGGGCGCTTCCTGAATATGGGCGTGGAGCCGTACAATTTCGTTTCCTCGCTGAATTGCATTCTGGCACAGCGGCTGGTGCGATTGATTTGCAAGCATTGCAAACAGGAAATACATTATAGCGACGATCAACTGGAAGTAGCGGGATTGCGACCGGAAGAATGGCGTGGAATTCCGTTCTATGAAGGCCCGGGCTGCATGGAATGCGCAGGGACCGGGTTCCACGGACGAACTGCAATTCACGAGCTACTGGATTTGACTGACCGTATTCGCGAACTGATACTGGAGCGACGTCCGAGTTCGGAGATCAGGCGCGCAGCGCGCGAAGAAGGAATGCACTTCCTGCGTGAGGCTGCGCTGGACAAGGTGAGAGCCGGAACTACTACATTGAAGGAAATCAACAAAGTCACGTTTATCGAGTCGACCCGCTAATGTCCGAGAGAAAGACTGCAATCCGCCTGCCTTCCATCGCCTGCGAAATTACGGCGCAGGGCGTGGCCGCGGCTCGTTCCGAAGGCAAGCCGAGCGTGATCGCGGCAACGCACTCCCGCGCACTTGCCGCCGGAGTTCTGACACCGGTACTGAACGGCCAAAATGTGCAGGATGCGGCGGCGTTGAAGGATGCGCTGGAACAGGTGCTCGCAAGTGTTGGCGGGAAAGGCCAAGACGTGATCGCGGTGCTGCCGGATTCGGCGGTACGGGTGACGCTGCTGGACTTCGACTCCCTGCCGGACAAGCGTCAGGAGGCCGAAGCGGCAGTACGCTTCCGGCTGCGCAAGTCTCTGCCTTTCGACATTGAAAAAGCGGCACTGAGCTTCGATGCCCAGCAAACTCCGAAAGGATTGCACGTGGTGACTTCGATTGTGCTGCGCAGCGTGCTGGAGGAGTATGAAGAGGCGTTCCGTGCGGCGGGTTGCACACCGGGCGTAGTGCTGCCCTCAAGTCTGGCAGCGCTGGGAGCCGTGAACGGAGAGGTTCCCGCCATGATGCTGAAGGTTTCGCCGGAGGCAACCTCGGTTGCCGTAGTGAAAGATGGACAGTTACTGCTTTTCCGCAGTCTTGAGGGCGCTGGCACAGGCACTCCGACGGCAGAGCGCATGGCAGACGATATTTATCCTTCGCTGGTCTATTTTCAAGACAATTACGGAATGAGCGTGGAAGAATTGCTGGTGGGCGGAGTAGCGGGATTGGATGAACTGCGTCCGGTATTGAAAGAGCAGACCGGCGTTCGGGTTCGGGAACTGATCGGATCGAGCATCGTTTCCGGGAACCTGCGCAATGACTTTGCGGGAGCAATTGGAGCGCTGCTCTAAAGAAAGAGGACGTGACCGTGCGACTGAACATCAATCTGGCAACCAAGCCGTACCAGGATGTGCGCCGCGTGCTGCTGCAATGGGGCGGACTGGTGCTGTTGCTGGCGGTTTGCACGGTGGCGCTGGTGTGGACGGCGATCTCGACCTGGCGGGAGTCGCGGGACGTGAATGCAAAGATCGCCGAATTGCACACCGAGATTGCAGGACTTGACGCACAACGAAGCCAGGCGGTGGCTGTGCTGCGGCTTCCACAGAATAGCTCCGTGGTGGACGATTCCAAGTTCCTGAATGGATTGATTGCGCGGAAGTCGTTTTCCTGGACGAAGGTGTTTATGCAACTGGAAGAGATCATGCCGCCAAGGCTGCACGTGGTTTCGATCTCTCCGGAATTGCAGCCCAAGACCAATACGGTGCTTGTGCATCTGACCGTGGCGGGCACGTCACGGGAGGCCGCGGTAGATCTGGTAAAGAGGTTGGAGCAATCGCCGTCATTCCGCGACGCCCGTATCGCCGAAGAAGTTGAGTCGCACGAGAAGGACAGTCTGGATACGGTGAGGTTTCAACTGACTGCGGTTTATGTGCCAGGAGTTGTTCACGAGGCGGTGCCGCAGAAAGCGGAGATCAAGGCAGCAAACGCCGCGGGAGGTACGCGATGATTGGCGATCTCCGGGATGTGCGAACACAGCTTCTGATCGCGGTTGGCGTGCTGCTGCTGGCGGATGTGGCGGCGGTTGGACTGCTGCTGTCGCCTGCGGGCGGTTCGCGAGGCGGACGGCAACATGAGTTTGAGCAACTCCGGATGGAGAAGCTTGAGAAAGCACAAGCCGCCGCTCCGACACGTGGCATGGACCAGAAGATTGCATCGGCGCGCGACGAGGAAGCGAAATTCAACGAGTTGCGGTTGGCGCACCGCTATTCGGCAATGTCTGACCAGATTTCTCAGATTGCAAAAGAGGCCGGGGTTGGCGTCTCTCATGTGAGCTATGACGAACATCAGCCGGACAAGAAGGATACCAGCACACCTGCGGGCTACGAAGAGATCGGCATCACGATTCAAATTCATGGCAGTTACGAACAGGACATGCGCTTTATCAATACGATTGAGCGGCAAGAATTGATGCTATTGATCGACGGAGTCAGCTTTGGAGGAATGCAGGGCGACACACTCACCGTATCAGTTCACCTCTCCACCTTCTTAAGGAGCGAGGCATGAAGGCAGGAACGGAGAACAAGACGAAGGTTTACATAGCGGTTGTGCTGGCCGTAGTGGCTGTCCTGACGATGACATGGGCCCTGATTCCGAGCGGGCCGGCGAATGTGCCTGCGGCGCCGGTTACGGCATCAGGCGAGCGGGCCAAGGCTGGGCCTTCTGAGTCGCTCGATCCACGACTGCACATGGAATTGCTGGCTAACTCTGAAGATGTGAAGTATGAAGGCAAGGGTAAGAACATTTTCCGGGCTGGGGTAGAGGTGGTGAATATTCCCAAGCCTATACAATCGCCGATCCTGCCGAATCGGACGGACCCGTCGAAGCCAAACTACGTTGTGCCTCCACCTCCGCCTATTAATTTGAAGTACTTTGGGACCACCAACAGCAAGGGAGAAAAGCCAAGAGCGTTTCTTTCCCAGGGCGACGACGTTTGGATTGCGAACGAGGGCGACGTGGTGAACCGGCACTACAAGATTGTGCGCATCTCTCCAAGAGAGGTGGAAGTAGAGGACTTGCTGAACAACCACCGCCAGAGCATTCCCCTGACACAAGGGTAGGTTGATGATCAGGATCAGACGTCAGCGCAAAGGCACGCGAGGCAGGGACTCCGGCTACATGCTCTTGGTCCTGATGCTGGCGGTTGCAGTGCTGACGATCACGATGCTTGGGGTAGCACGGAATTACCGGCGCAGCATCCAGCGCGACCGGGAGGTTGAGATGATCCACCGCGGCGAGCAATACGCGCGCGCGGTCAGCCGTTTCTACCATAAATATGGCAGGTATCCAGTCTCCCTTGAACAACTGGAAAACATGAACAATATCCGCTTCCTGCGGAAGAGATACAAAGATCCCATGTCTGTGGACGGACTGTGGAAGCTGGTTCACGCGCCCGATGTCAAACTGACTGGTGCGACCGGTCAAGCGAGCGCAGTCGGAACCGCGGGTGGAGCAAACCAGGGAGGCGCAGCAGGCGCCACGCAAGACCCGAACGCGGCGGTGGGGCCGGGCACTGCAACAGACGCTCAGAATCAAAGCGGCGGCAGCACGACGACGGGAACCGCTACAGGGACAAGCAGCGGCACCGGAGGTACTTCGGCATTTGGAAACTCGAATTCCGCACAGGGGACGAGCGCATTCGGCAGCAGCGGGGCTGCGAACAGCGGCACCGCTGGCGCGAATACCCTGGGAGCGGCGAATGCTGCCAATGGGCAGGTTTTGGGCGGCGGAGATGTGTACGGGGTGGTGAGCAAGTCAAAGAAGATCGGCATTCACTCATACGGCGATAAAACGAAGTACGCTGACTGGTTTTTTATTTACGTCCCAGCCCAGGACAAAGGGCAGTTGCTGGTAGGACCCTTCAATCCAAAGGCGTTTGTGGGAATAGCAGCCTCAGGAGTCCAGTCCGGCACGGGAGCGCCCGGCAGCGCTGCGGGAAGCCAGATTGGCGGAGCTGCGGGGACAACCATCAACCCTGGCGCGAATTCACCAGGCACAGCTACACCGACCACGCCCACTTCGCCGACGACTACACCGTGATCCGGCGTAAGCACCATATCCCAGAAGACAAAAACCCCGCCGGTTCCGGCGGGGTTTCAATTTCGGTGAGGAAGATGGGGTTAAACGCTGAACGAGGAGCCACACCCGCAGGTGCTTTTCACGTTCGGGTTCTCGAACTTGAAGCCCGCGCCTTCCAATGTCTCAATGTAATCGACGTTTGCGCCCTGCAGATACATGAGCGAAGTCGCGTCTATGTACACCTTGAGGCCGTCAAATTCAAATGTCTTGTCCATGGCTCCGGCGCCATTTTCAAACTGCATACTGTAGGAGAATCCAGAGCAGCCACCACCCACAACTCCCACGCGGAGACCGCTGGGAACGGGAGTTTGCTGGGCCATGATCTCTTTCACCTTGGTGATGGCCGCAGGAGTGAGGTTGAGAGGAGCAGTTTTGACTTCAGGAGTTGATGTGGGCGTGGACATGTGGTTTTCTCTCCTCAAATAATGGCTGATTATAGCAAAATTCCGGTTCTCGTGTCACACAAGGTTGTGACATACGGACCAAGGGGAATCTCTGCCTCTTGTTTGGATGCTGCCAAAAGCGCGGGGGTCGCAAAATTGCTCGCGATGCATGCAGTTTGCAGGAAGGTTGCCGTCCGGCGCTAATTAGGGTTGAAATAATATTTCAGAAAACCTCGATCAAAACCGTGCCTATAATTCCCCCAATTCAGTAGGTTCGGGGTTGGGGAAAGTCGCGCTAACACGAGGCTCCGAACGGAACCAAAGGTGACCAGATGGAATCCATGACCGTGATGATGACGCTGTGGGCCGTGCTCACTGCGGCGCTGGTAGTTTTGCTGATCTATCGCAGCGCACTCTCCTTGCACGAAGACGATCAACTGTTCCTGGACAACGCGGAATCTCAGTTTGAAAAAGAACAGCAAGAGCTGATGACGCGGCTGAATCGGGTGCGTCCGTTTGTAAATATCCTTGGCGCTTCCAGCGGGCTGCTGATACTGATGATGGCCGGGCTGTGGGTATGGCGGGGCTGGAACCGCATATAGTTTCCGCAGTCGAAGGTCAGTCGTCCGAAAATGGCTCGAAGACGAGTGGGTTGGGCCGGCGAACGTTGCCGACGCGGACTACCCTTCTGCCTTCGAGAAATCCAATCAGTGTCTCCTGCATGATCTGACCTCGCCAGCCTTCCAGAACATCTGGGGTAGGCGTATTTTCCTTATCGAGGAACCAACGCACGATCTCCTGCAGATCACTGGTGGTCGCCAGTAGCGCCGTATCCACGTCTGTTTCTGCGGCGAGATTGCTGACCGCGACGGAAAGAAGTTTGGTAAGGACGGAGACCTGAGGGGGATCGTCACGGCGCTCATTGCTGGGAAGCTCAGCCTCCGGAATGAAGCGAGCGATGGCGACGGCGTTCACGACTTCCTGCTCAGCCTTGCGCAGTAATCGGCTATCAAGGCCACGAATCGAAAACAAGTCCTCGACAGTCGCGGGCGCACGTCGCGCTACTTCGATCAACATGCTATCGCCAAGCACGCGTGCGGCCGGGACATTGAGCGCGCAGGCCTGACGGTCACGCCAGCGCCAGACCTCCCGGAGGACGGCAAGCTGGCGGCGGCTGAGGCGGGTGCTTCCCGAGATTTTCCAGCGCTCATCTTCGCGCATTACGGCTTTTACAAGGTGATCGCATTCTCCGCGAACCCAGTCTGTGCGATCAAGCTTCTGAGCGCGAGCCAAGAGCTTTTCACGCATCGGCAAGAGGTAGCGCACGTCGTCGGCTGCGTATTCAAGCTGCACGGGGCGCAACGGACGCTTGCGCCAGTCCGAAAAACTCTCTCCCCCGTTGACGCGGGCGTTGAGGATGCGCAGGCAGAGATTTGTGTGCGAGAGCGGATAGCCATAGCCAAGCAATCCGGCCGCGACCTGCAAATCAAGCACACAGGCAGGGGCAAAACCCGCGCCTTTGGCGCAGAACTTGATCTCCTGACGCGCCGCCACGGTAACGATCTCGCGGTCAGGCGAAGCGAGCAGCGTCCACATGGGCTTCAGCTCCGGAAGCACAATGGGATCGACGATAAAGATGTCATCAGGGGTGGAGAGCTGCACCAGGCAGAGCTCGGGTTCGTAACGGCCCTCTGAGATGAATTCGGTATCGAGGCCAATTACGGCGTGGGATGAGAGCTCACGCAGCAGACTTTCGAACTTCTGCGCTGAATCGATATAGAGGGTTTGCTCGGATGACTTCAATGGTGTGGTGCCCGTGAATCATCATAAAGAAGAAGTGCCCTGGTGACCAGCTTTGAAATTTAGAGGACAAAAAAGAGGCCGCTTGCGGGCGGCCTCGATTTCTGGACAGCAGACTACACCTTTACGTCAGAGACTTTCTGCACGGAGGCCACGTTGCGCAACCCGGAGAGCACCTCTGGCGAAACACGTTCGTCCACCTGCACGATCGCCAGCGCCTGACGGCCTTCGCGTCCCAGCGAGAGACGGGCGATGTTGATGCCATGCTTGCCGAGCAAGGTGCCAATAGAGCCGACCACGCCGGGAGCATCGAGGTTCGAGACGACCACGAAGTTGCCCTCGAGATGCGATTCGATGTCAATGCCATTGAGTTGAATGAGACGTGGAGAAGCGCCGTGAACTATGGTGCCGCTGCACTCAACCGAGCCGGTTGGCCCCGTGAGCTTGAGATGGATAAGGTTGACGCGCGCGTTTGGCTCAGCGCGAGTTTCGCGGACCACCACTCCACGCTCTTCTGCCGCGGCCTGCGCGTTGATGATGTTGGTGGGTTCATCGGTATCTGACTGAAGAATGGCGGCGACGGCGGCGCTGCGGATTAACTGCGTTTTCCACGTGCCAACGTCGCCCTCAAACTTCACATCGATTTCCGCCAGGTTGGAGGCAAACAGTTGCGCGGCGAAGCGTCCTAGTTTGCCGGCCAGGGCCATGTACGGCTTGATCTGCTTGTACTCCACGTCTGAAAGTGAGGGCAGGTTGACGGCATTCTGCGCGATGCCCTGCAAAAGATAATCGCGCACCTGTTTGGCAATCTGAATTCCGACTGCCTCCTGGCCCTCGCGGGTAGATGCGCCAATGTGAGGGGTAGCAAGCAGGTTGGGCGCGGAGAGCAGGCTGGTGTTATGGGTCGGCTCCTCGCAGAATACGTCAAGCGCGGCGGAGGCAATGTGTCCGGAGCGAAGAGCGACTTCGACGGCGGCTTCATTCACCAACTCGCCTCGAGCGCAGTTCACCAGCCGTACACCGGGCTTCATTTTGGCGATAGCTACTGCATCGATCATGCCTGCGGTCTGGTGAGTGAGCGCCAGGTGCAGTGAGATGTAATCAGCCTGGGCGTACAGGGCATCGGTTGGTACGAGTTCGATCCCTAGTTCCTTGGCGCGGGCTGGAGAAAGATAGGGGTCACTGCCGACAAGTTTCATGCCGAATGCCTGGGCTCGGCGCGCGGTCTCTGTACCGATTCTTCCGAGACCGATGATTCCGAGGGTCTTGCCCGCAAGTTCGGTGCCTTGCAGAGTTTTCTTGTCCCACTTTCCGGCGCGAGTCGTCTGGTCAGCCCTTGAGATGTGCCGAGCCATGGCAAGCATCAGTCCGAGGGTAAGTTCGGCCACGGAAACGGCGCTGGCACCGGGCGCGTTCATCACGACAATGCCGCGGCGGGTTGCAACGTCAACATCAATGTTGTCTACACCTACTCCTGCCCGGCCAATGACGCGAATGTTACGCGCGGCATCAATGAGCGCAGCATCGGCCTGCACGGCGGAGCGGACGATCAGGGCGTCGGCGTCTGAAATCGCAATCGCAGGGTCAAGCGCGAACTGCTCAGGGGTGACGACCGAGCTATTCGGAATAGCCTCCAGCACCTTCATGGCGGCAGCTGCGATTTTTTCCGCGACGACGATCTTCACTGCTTCTCTCCCCGGCGCGCTTCTGCATACACGAGTTGCGCGGCGCGAAGCCCGTCGCCGAATTGGAAGCTCTCCGGTTTGAGCGCGGCCAGGACCTGCTCAAGTCCGGCGATGATGGCAATGCAATCAAGATAATCGAGATATCCGATGTGAGCGACACGCAAAATCTCGCCCTTCATCTCTCCCTGGCCGTCGGAAAGCACCCCAGCAAATTCCTTCTTGAATCCCTTGACCAGATCGCTGGATGTGATGCCCTGGGGAGCCTTGATGGCCGTCACCGCAGCCGAGTGGGCGGAGGAAAACAGTTCCATCCCCAGCGCCTTTGCCGCGCTCCTCATGCAGAGGGCGCTTAACTCGGCGTTGGCCACGAGGAGGTCGCGGCCTTTGGCGAGGTCGCCGCTTCCCTGCTGCTCGAGGTAATCCAGTGCCGCACCCATGGCGGCGATGAGGGCGACCGAGGGTGTGTAGGCGCTTTCGCCCTTGGCACACGACTTGCGCTCTTTGCGCAGGTCGAAGTAGTAACGAGGCTGTTTGCTGGTTTCCATGCGAGCCCAGGCGCGCTCGCTGGCCGCGAGATAGGCGAGGCCGGGAGGAATCATAAGCGCCTTTTGCGAGCCGCCGATGATCACGTCGATTCCGTCGCCATCCACATCAAACGTCGTTGTTCCGAGGCCGGTGATGGCGTCCACAATGAGGAGCGCATCCGTTCCCTTCACCAAACGGGCGAGGGCCGCCACGTCATGGCGCACGCCGGTAGAGGTTTCCGTGGCTTGCACGAAGACGGCTTTGACGTCTGGCGTCAGGAGGGCCTTCACTTCGGCGATGGGAAACGTCTGGCCGTAAGGCTTCGAGAGGACAACGGCATCACAATGGAATGCCTTAACAAGAGAAACCCAGCGCTCGCCGAACTTTCCGGCACTCAGGACGAGGACCTTGTCGCCGGGGCTGGTGAGATTGCTCACCGCGGCTTCCATAGCTCCGGTTCCGGATGAGGCGAGAACAACCACGTCATTGCTGTTCCGATGAAGACCTTCAACTGCGCCAGAACTTTGAGGTAAAGCGCGCGGAACTCAGGCGTACGGTGGTGAAGATCTGCGGCTGCCATGGCAAACTGGCCTGCTGGAAGCAACGGCGTTGGGCCCGGTGTAAAAAGACGCGTCTTACGAAACATGAGACCTTCTCCTGAAGATGAGTGTGTGCGGCGAGCCGCGATGTGCCGGCTAGGATAGGACCGCCCGGGAAGATGGGCTTGGAGAGAATTCTAACAAATCCTATATGGAATTGCCCCTTCAGGCAGCCGACAGAACCGCCAAATCACAACGTCATCAGCACCGCAGAATGCCGGACGGACGAATTCTGCCGCGCCCTCGGCGCATTACTCGTAGATGCGAACCAGCAGCCCCGACCGCAGCTTCGGCTCAAACCATGTGGATTTGGGAGGCATGATCTGACCGGCATCGGCTACGTCGATCAGTTGGTTCAATGATGTCGGATAAAGCGAGAAGGCGACGGCAAATCCTTCCTTCACCCTGCGTTCGAGTTCGTCCATGCCGCGAATTCCGCCGACGAAGTCGATCCTCGTATCGGTACGCTGGTCGCGAATGCCGAGTACCGGAGAGAGGAGGTTGTCCTGCAGAATGCTGACGTCAAGCCGTTTGATCGGATCATCGGCGGGATAGCTTCCAGCACGTGCCGTCAAGGTGTACCACTTCCCTTGCAGGTACATTCCGAAGCTCGCAGGCTGAGATGGTTGGCGATTTCCGGTGGAACTTACTTCGAACTTCTCTCCGACCTTGGCCAGGAACTGATCCGGCGTGAGGCCGTTCAAGTCTTTGACGAGGCGATTGTAATCGAGGATTTTGAGCTGATCATGAGGAAAGACCACGGCCATGAAGGACTCATACGGTTCGTTGCCAGTTGGGTGCGGATTCCGGGCCCGGCAGGCTTGACCGTACCGAGCGGCGGAGGCCGTGCGGTGATGGCCGTCGGCAATGTAGAGCGCTTTGACGTCGCGGAATAGTTCGACCAACCTTGCGACCATCTGGGGGGCGGCGATTCTCCAGATGGTATGAGCGATGCCATCCGGGGTGGTGATGGAATACAGAGGCTCGGAGGAGCGAACGCCGTTCACGATGGCATCGATCTCTTTCTCTGCTCGGTAGGTTAGAAACACCGGCTCGGCATTGGCGTTCTGCTCGGTGACGTGCCGGGTGCGATCGTCTTCCTTATCGCGTCGCGTGAATTCGTGCTTCTTGATGCGATCCTCTTCGTACTCCCGAACTGAACAGAGCGCGACCAGACCGGCCTGAACGTGCTCTCCCATGCGCTGCTGATAGACGTAGAGTGAATCCTCATCTTCGCGGGCGAGTGTGCCATTGGCAACGAATTTCTTCAGATTCGCGGCACCGGTGGCGTAGACGCGATCATCATGCTCATCCGTGCCTGCAGGGAGATCGATTTCAGGCCGGCAGACGTGCAGAAACGAGTACGGATTGCCGTGAGCCAACTGGCGCGCCTCGTCCGTATTGAGGACGTCATAGGGAACAGAGGCCACGCGGGCCGCAAACTCCGGCTTTGGCCGGTATGCTCTGAAGGGTTGAATCAGCGACATGAACGCCTTTCAAGATTGCTAAGGCTAGTGTGCCACATTACGAAGGTCCACTCCAACGGTGCGGGTAACATTCCACCAAGGGGCATTTCGACACTTCGGTAACTTTACTAACGAAATCCAAACGTCCAGAATTGTGCTCTGATACCAGAATTAGACGACCACCATTAACGCTGAAGGTACACTTTCGGCAATTGTACTGATTCAGGAACTAAACTGAGGCAAGACTAAAATTGAAAGCAGAATCAGTTCATCTCATGACGACGAGACTCGCTCTTCCTGAGTTGGCACGGGCGCGCACGCGAAATATGCGCGGATTCTCCCTGGTGCAAATGGTCACGGTGGCGGCAGTGGTGGTCATTCTGACGGCTGTGGCATTGCCGGTCTTCCTCAGTGCATCTCGACCGAATCGCTTGAGGAATGACGCAAACGCCATGGCAAACCTGGTGATCATGGCACGAATGCGAGCGTCTATGGAATTCGCGCATACGCAGGTCGTCTGCACTACGGCTCCCACGTCCGGCCCACCATACTGCCAGCTTCAGTCCTGGCCGTATCAAGGCACGGCGTGGAACAATGATAACCAGAAGGTCTATCTTTCGGCTGGAGTCAGTTTCGCGATTCCAGCGTCGTCCTCCGTATCAACCTATCCGCCTAATCAGAATCCCACGCCGTACCAGGGCGATTCAGAGTCGACCGCCGGGAGCCCCGCGATCATCTTCAATTCGCGTGGACTGCCGATTGATTCGGGAAACAATTTGAAATCGGATTACGCACTCTACCTGGAAGACCAAACGGGCGCCGCGATTGCGATTGCGGTGAACACGACGGGACGGCCCGACGTGTACGCGTTCGGCAATGACTCAGTGGCGTGTCCAAAGCCCGCTCTTCCGTGCTTCAGCGTTCTGAGGGAATACTAGATGAGCCTGAGACGGAATCTGAAGACGAAACAAGGAACGAGCAAGGCTCGCGGCTTTTCCGTTCTGGAAGCGATGATCGCCTCGATGATCATGATTGTGGGCATTGGCGGCTTGATGGCGCTTTTCGTGGTCGCGGCGGCGAAGAATTCAGGCCAGGGAGACCAGGCGACCCGTACCACGGAATACGCGCAAGACAAGATGGAACAGTTGTTGGCGTTGCAATATCCGGACACGAGCAGCAATACGGTTGGCTCATCGACAACACCGACGGGCGGTGTGGGCCTGACCGCCGGAGGGAGCACCACTTCGCCGACAGCTAACTACGTGGATTACGTCACCGCGGCGGGTGTTGTGTCGGGAACCTCGACGGGTGCGCTCTATGTGCGCGAATGGTCGATCACAGTCAACACAACCACGAACATCAAGACAATCACGGTTCTGGTGCAGGCGCAGTTCACGGCAGACGCATTTCAATCATTGGCTCCTTCTACCACGTTGGTCGCAATGAAAGAGCAGTACTGAGATAGCTTCCATGAGAACGTTTACAAACCGGAAATCGCGTGGCTTCACCCTGCTGGAGTTGATGATCAGCATGGCGGTCTTCCTGATTCTTTCGGGTGCGGTCCTGGGCGGAATGTCCAAGTTGCAAGGAAACTATCGCATGGGAGAAGTTCGCACGACGATGCAGCAGCGTCTACGCGCGACCATGGAGTTGATGGCACAGGAGATTGGACAGGCTGGATTGCAAGCCTCCACCGTGGAGGGAGACGGTATTGTGACGACGGCCGGGGCGCCTTACACAATCAATTCTGCGATCACGGCGACCGGATCGCAGACTGTCAACATCAGCACCAGTTCAGGGCTCTATGTGGGACAGTGGCTGCAGGTCGATGGCGGCGCAAACCAGGATCCAATTCAGATCATAGCGTTTACCGCTACAAACGGTTCCACCTCAGCTACGATCACAGCCACGTTTGGTCTGGTGCATACCACGGGCCGCCCAGCCTATCCGATGGGGGTATTTCCGGACGGCATCGTGTACGCACAGAGCACGGCAACTAAATTGGCGATGTACGGTGACATCAACGGCTCAGGCAATGGACTGTACGCCGTGAAGTACACCTGCCCGACGGTATTTCCCGGAAGCTTGACACGCACGGAATGGAGCCTTCCAACGCTAACTGCAACTTCATATCCGCTGATTGACAACGTAACAGCTTGCAGCTTCACCTACACAACCAGCACTGCGCCGGCTTGCCCGGCTTCGACGGTGGCACTCCCCCCTCTCAACGTGTCCATCAACATGGTGACTCAAGTCGGCTTCACGATTACGGCAACAGAAACTCCCACGCTTGTTGATACAGGCGCGACGCTGCCCATTTCCATTACCAAGAGCTATTCGAACATTCAGCCGCGCAATATTATCGCGGCAAATAATATTTATATTGCGGCGTGCAATACAGCCACCGCCAAGGATGGAACCAACAGCACTTTTACTAAATACCTCAACGGGGAACTGCAACCTGATCCGACCGTAATAGCGAGCGTCCCATGGTAAATGCGAATCTCTGCACTTTTCTTCGACACAAGGTTGGGCATAAACGCTCAAGCAGCCGTAACGGTGAGAGCGGGATCGCGCTGATGATGGCGCTGGTCTGCCTGGTGATTATTTCCACACTGGCGGTTGGAGTGATGTTCTCCACGCAATCGGAGATTTGGACATCTTCCAATTACCGTGCGACAACGCAGGCGCGCTACATGGCCGAGGCTGGCGCCCAGCAGGCGCTGAATTACGTGAATACTCAGTATTCGCCGCCCTCCACGTTTAAGACGAGCGCCTTCAATTTCAACTCCATGCCCGTGACCACCTCGGCCGGTGCGAACCTGATACTGGCAACTGCCGGGATGGCTTCGACTCCCTATGCGGACACTTACAGCGCGATCGACTCCACGCAGGAAACCGCATTCCAGAATTACTTTTCGACGACTGTAAAGCAGACTCCTTTCGCCAATATCTCCGGCAACGCACAGTTCGACGTTGCAATGCAGCTACTGTCAGCCACCCAGGGAACGGACGGCAAGTGGCTGATGCGCTGGAAAATTGTCTCCGAAGGATCGCTGGCGTCGATGGGCACCACGGTAACCAACTCGGGAAGGGCACGGGTACAGATCATAGAGGTTGTTGATAACGTCGTCACATACACCGCAGGGGGGGCCAGTTCGGGAACATCTCCAACCTACACCGCAGGCGTTTTCGCAACAGGCACGGGATGCGGCGCGATCACCATGTCTGGCGGCCAGTACACTAACAGCTACAATTCTTCGACGCAACTTAACAATCCGTCGCCTACCCTCGCGAATGCTGGAGGCGACGTTGCCACCAACGGCAACGTTACGATCACCAATGGTGCCTACGTCATCGGCAACGTTTTTACGCCTTATTACAACCTGGGGGCAACGGGTACTTACGGCATCTCCGGAGGGCCGGTGTGGCCGGGGCTCAATGCGCCTTCGACGGGGCCCTATAGCTATGGATCGCCGACGCCATGCAGCACAGCAACAGGTGGAACAGAATGGGCGGTGTACGAGGACAATAGCGGCTCAAGCGTAGGCTGCACTGCTGCGAGTTCCAGTTCGTGCTCGCAAAAAACGTATGCTCTTCCCAGCCCGGCACCCTCGTACCCCACTCCCATCATGCCCTCGGTGGCCGTAAACACTGCAGCTTGCACCGGCTATCGGGGAATTTGCGCGGGCGGGAACGGGAGCGGCTATGGCGTAAACACCAACGCATGTCAAATTGCAATTCCCCCGAGCACGAACGCTGACGGTACTGCTGGAGCGGGACCGGCAAATTTCGGCACAGTCACATTCGCTTCATGCGCGGTGATCACTTTGTCGGCAGGCACCTACAATATGGACAGCCTGAACATTACATCCGGAGCCACAATCAATATTCCAACAACCGGCAGCGTGGTTATCAACATTCTGGATAACGGCACAGCCACGACTCCGCTAACGGATAGCGGTGGAATTGTAGCGAACAACGGAGGAGCTCCGGCGAATTTGACTTTTGTGTACGCAGGTACGAAGCCAACTACGCTGAACGCCGGGGCGAATATGTTTGCAACGATCTATGCGCCGAACTCTCCCGTTACGATAACTGGCAACGCCGGCCTGTACGGCGCGCTTGTGTCCAAGACAGCAAACTTCCAGGGAAGCGGCCACGTGATTTACGATACGAGCCTCGTGAACCAGCACTGGAATGTAAACACCGGAAGCACCCCTCCTACGCCGGTTACGGGCACTCTGCATGTGGATGAATTCAGTTGGAGCGCGTTCTAGAGGAAGCGGATCGTAAACAGAAAGGCCGGTCTCCGCGACCGGCCTTTCTGTTTGAGGTTGTGGTGCGGGGAGGGGGACTTGAACCCCCATGCCTTGCGGCGCTAGCTCCTAAGGCTAGTGTGTCTGCCATTTCACCATCCCCGCAAAACGCGTTCGGCAGTTGGTTCGATGCCCGTCTGAACCTATCAGAACGGCGTGTCTATTGCGTCCTGACAATTGTGCCACACTCTGCGAGTCAACTCCAGCCACTTGGCACGTGGGCGGTGAGTACATGCGAAAGCCCCGGGAGGCCGGGGCTTTGCCTGGTTGGATGATTTGCTGACTACTACTCGGAAACTGAAACTGGGTCTTCTTCTCCCAGCTCCATGGCGCCGGTTTCCAGGTGCTTCAGTCCGTATTCGTATCCTGCGTCGAACGCCTTGCGATTGAGTTCCGCAAACGCTGCCGGCACTGAATCCTCGATTGCCTTGCGCAGCGAGTCGCGCTGAAGCAGTCCGGAGATGGCGCCGAAGAATCCAGTCATCACTACGTTCTGCACCATGCGCTTGCCGAGGTCTTCGGCAATGCGGGTTGCGGGAATCGCGAAGACCCGGACGTCAGGCACATTGAGTTCCTGCACCCGCACGAGATCTTGTTCGACGATCAACGTGCCGCCCGGCTTGATGTCTTTGGCGAACTTTACGTACGCCTCCTGCGACATCAGAACCATCAGATCCGGCTTCACGACGTAGGGGTAAAGAATCTGAGTTGGCGAGAGGATAAGCTGCGCCGAACAGGCTCCGCCGCGCGCCTCAGGACCGAAGTTCTGAGTCATGGTGGCATATCCGTTCTCCACAATGGATGCGGCCCGGCCAATCACGCTGGCGCACATGATGACGCCCTGACCGCCAAAGCCCGCGATACGAATTTCAGTTAGCTGCATACGGGTGCCTCCGCCGGAATGTACTTTGCGCCAAGTTCATGCTCAAGATGCGCGTGCATCATGGTTGAGAAGTCAGGACGTTCGCGATCCACAAACTTGCCGCAGATAATCTCGCCGCTCTTCGTGAGTCCCACTTCATTGGTTGGCGTTCCATGCTTGATTTTGGAAACTTGCTTGTAAAACTTCATGGTGTCCAGACCATCGCCCATTTTATTGCGACGCTGGTAAAGAGTTGGACAGGGAGAAATAACCTCGATGAATCCGAAGCCCTTCTTCTTGAACATCTCAGCCATGGAGCGTGCAAGCTGCTTTACGTGGAATGTCGTCCAGCGCGCGACGTAGACCGCGCCCGCGGCATCGACCAACTGAGGCAGGTTAAATGGAGGATCATACGTTCCGTAGGCTGCGGTGGCAGTGATGACGTCGAGTGGCGTTGCTGGCCCGGTCTGGCCACCGGTCATGGCATACGTCAGGTTGTTCACGCAGATCACCTTGATGTCCAGATTGCGACGGGCGGCGTGGATCAAGTGATTGCCACCGATGGCGAACAAGTCGCCATCGCCGCTATATACGACCACGGTCATGTCCGGGCTCGCAAGCTTCAGTCCGGTTGCGAAGGGGATGGCGCGGCCGTGCGTGGTGTGAAATGAGTCGAGGTTTACGTATCCGGCAACTCGTCCCGTGCAGCCGATTCCGCTCACGATGCTCAGCTTGTCGAGGTCTGTCTTGGAATCAATCAGGGCGCGAGTGAAGCAGTTCACGGTGGTGCCGATGCCGCATCCCGGACACCAGATGTGGGGCATGCGGTCTGTGCGCATGAAATCTTCGACCGGATTCTCCGGCGTCGTTATGGTAACCACAGGCGTACTCATCGCACCACCCCCTGGATGGCCTTTAGAATCTCTTCCGGCTTGTGTACGGTACCGCCTGCATGGCCGACGAGCTTCACGCGGCACTGTCCACCGGCGCAGCGTTCCACCTCTCGAACCATCTGGCCCAGGTTAAGTTCGGCGACGACGAATCCCTTCACCTTTGGAGCAATTGCGCGAATGACGTGCTCGGGGAAAGGCCACGCGGTGATCAATCGAAGGCTGCCGACCTTGAGGCCTTCGGCGCGCGCAGTTTCGATGGCACGTTGAGCAACCCGCGAGGTGATTCCATAGCTGACCACAACGACATCGGCACCTTCGATATCAATCTCTTCGGTAATGCAGATTTTCTCTGCATTGTCGCGAATCTTGGTGACCAGACGCTTCACCATTCTCTCCTGCACGACCGGGGTCATGTCAGGGTAACCCTTCTCATTATGGGTTAAGCCGGTGACATGCACCTTGTATCCATCTCCCGCCTTTGCCATCTCAGGGATCTGTTCTTCACCGCACGGCGCAAAGAGTTGGAATGTGCTCTTGTCCTTGCTGGTCCAGCGCCGGGGAACAATTTCAATGTCTTCCGCCGCGGGAATGACAACCTTTTCCGTCATGTGCCCGACCACTTCATCCATCATCACGAATACCGGTACGCGGTACTGCTCCGAATAGTTGAAGGCCTTGATCGTCAAATCGAAACATTCCTGAGGAGAATTTGGGCACAGGGCAATGATTTCGTAATCGCCGTGGGAGCCCCACTTCACCTGCATCATGTCGGCCTGCGCGGGAAGGGTGGGCAATCCTGTGGAGGGACCACCGCGCTGCACATCGATGAATACGCAAGGGGTCTCGGTCATCACCGCATATCCGATGTGTTCCATCATCAGCGAAAAACCAGGTCCGGAAGTGACGGTGAAAGCCTTCACTCCGCCCCAGACCGCGCCGAGAATTGTGATGGAGGCCGCGAGTTCATCTTCCATCTGGATAAACGTGGCACCGATCTTGGGAGCGCGCTGCGAGAAGCGCTCTACGACTTCAGTGGAGGGCGTAATCGGGTATCCGGCGGAGAAACGCGCTCCGGCGGCAATGGCTCCCTCACAGGCGGCGTGATCGCCGTCCAGAAAATGTGCGCCGGTAAGGACGCCTACTGGGTCAGCATGCATCGCCCGACTCCTTCTCTACTTCTGTTGCCGCAGCGGCGGCAGTTTTGTCTGTGCGGAATCCATGAATCGCGAAATCTGGGCAATACATCCCACAGAGATCACATCCGGTGCATTTTTCAGGGGTTGTTGCATGAGGGGGGTGATATCCCTTGGAGTTAAAGGCGTCAGAAAGTGCAAGCACCTTACTTGGACAGAACTCAACGCAAAAACCACACGCTTTACATCGTTCAACTACAATTGAAACGGACCCACGGGCCATTTTGCCTCCTCACCTTGCCAAGCATTTTGGTGCTTTGCGGCCTGCATGGAAGTGATGGGCATCACATCATGCAGTGACGACACGCAATGCGCAAGGAATTGCGTTTGAAAATCTATAGAGAGGGCGGCTTTTCAATCGCGGTCACTGAGCCCTCGCGGATGGATTGAGTGACGGTCATTTGCCTGGCAAACTCTTCCGCCATCTCTTCCTTCAACCGAACTGCCGTAGGACGGCGAGCAATCGACATCTGATCGATCTTGTCCTGCAATTTCATCAATCCGTAAAAGAGGTTCTCCGGTCTTGGGGGGCACCCAACCACGTACACGTCAACCGGAAGAATCTTATCCACGCCTTGCAGCACCGAATAGGAGTTAAACGGACCGCCAACGGAGGCGCATGCCCCCATGGCGATGACCCACTTCGGATCCGGCATTTGCGCGTAGATGCGCTGCACCACAGGAGCCATCTTCAAGCTCACGGTACCAGCAACAATCATCAGATCGCTCTGGCGGGGACTGGGACGGAAAACCTCGGAGCCAAAGCGCGCGATATCAAAGCGCGAGGTGGAAGAAGCGATCATCTCAATGGCACAGCAGGCGAGACCAAAGGTCATGGGCCAGATGGCGGATTTGCGCGCCCAGTTGAAGACATAGTCCACCGTGCTAACCATGAAATTGTTTTCAAAACGGTCGTCGATCCAGCTCATGCCACCCCCACAAAGAAGCGTTCCCGCAAGAATGATTCACCGGAGAACCATCGGTCGGTGATTTCCGTCACAGATATTGTGAATTGCCCCCGGTTGCAAGCATTGTACCCCAGATCATTTCCCTGCCTGAGTTTCAGGCTTGCGCGCCATCAGCAAAAGAGCGCCAATTCGCTTGAACTCCCGCAACTCGGTTGCATTCGCAAACCAAGTGCCACTGTACTCATCCGGTGTTTCTGTCAGGTCAGGGACGTGCTCGACAACGATTTCCGCAAAGCCCTGCGAGCGCAACATTGCCTCATACTCGACCTCTGACCGCGCATGCACTGAAACCTTTAACTGCTCTACCCAGCGCAGAGAGTACGGATTCTCCTTGTAGAGATTGATGAGGATAAACAGTGTGCCGCCAGGGACGAGGACGCGATTGAGTTCGCGCAACACTGCTTCCTGGTCAGGGTAGTAATAGAAACTCTCGATGGAAAGAACCTTTTCGAAATATTCATCGCGCCAGGGGATCTCGTCGGCCGCACCTACGGCAAAGAGCACGTTGTCGATATCCACGGAAGCGGCGCGCGCGCGCGCAATCATCTCATCGGAAATATCCTGGCCGACGGCCATTCCCGGCCCGCCTTCCACGGCCCGGGCCAACAGGCGAGTTGCCCATCCTGCGCCGCATCCAAGGTCCAGCACACGATCCCCAGGTCTCAGGGCCATTTGTGCAATTGTCTGTCGGGCGATGCTCGTGTGATGAGCCTCCATCTCTTCCCCGCGACCCTGCGAGGCCCACTGGTTAAACTCCGTCCTCAGATCCTCATTCGCGTCTGCCATGGTTTTCCTCGCAGTGTATGGGTTCCAGCTCGGCGCCAGCGCTACATCCTACATTTTTCGCGCCGCGGCTGCCAGTGGCGAAAAAATCGAATCCCATTCTCACCCGTGCTGTAGTACTCTATTCGGTAAATCCTCCATTTGAAAATCTGTTTCTTTAATGGGGCGCGTGTCACGGGTGCGGAAGATACTTCAGAAAGCCGCAGTGCTGGCGATCACGCAAAGAGTTGTCGCTGTAAATCTGTGACGAAAATCACAGATTGGTGTGGGCTTTCCGAACTACATTAACTCAACAATTCTCCATTGGCGTATTGAACTGATGGATGATGCAGATGTAGCAAGCGTGTGGGGAAAACCAGGTATCAGGCAGTGCTGGATTGAACGGCCATGGGGTGCCGAAGATCTTATGCCGCAGAACTATATTCCGATTTTCGTCTTTCTGGTTGTAGCGTTTCTGGTAGCTGCAGGAACACTTGTTGTCGCCAATATCGTGCGTCCTCACAATCCCGAGAAGGTCAAGGGGATGGCTTACGAGTGCGGCATTGAGGCCGAGGAGAACTCGCGGCAACGCTACACGGTACGTTTTTATATTGTTGCCATTCTATTTGTGGTATTTGACGTAGAAACAATCTTCCTGTTCCCGTGGGCCGTCCAATTCAAACACCTTGGAGCATATGGATTCGCGGAAATGTTTGTCTTCCTAGGCATCCTGGTGCTTGGCTTCGCTTGGGTTTGGAAGAAGGGCGCGCTGGAGTGGATCTAACTTGTGGACGGAAAGAGATTTTGTTTATCGAAAATCGCAGTGCGAAGACGTAGCTTGAATGATGGCTTTGAGCTACGGAATGTGGGGTAATACGAATGCCCGAAGTACCTGAGGGAAATCCAGTTCCGGAGAAGGCGCCTGCCGCTCCGGCACCGGTCGCGGCAGTACCTGCCGCATCAACCAAGCCCGCGCCAGTGCCGTGGGAAAGCACGTTGGTGCAGCAACTGAGGACCGCATACGGCGATCGAATCTGTAACGCGACCACCTTTGCCGGCCAGAATTACATCGTCGTCGACCGCTCGGTATGCCACGACGTTCTGCTCAATCTTTACGAACAATCTGATTACACCAGCCTGACCGACTTGACTGCTGTTCACTATCCAAAAGATGAGTTGCCTTTCGAGATGGTCTGGATTCTGCACTCGATGTCTGCGAATGAACGCGTGCGCGTGAAAGCGCGCTTTGCGGATGGCGAAGCGGTCCCCACACTTACCGACCGCTGGGTTGGAGCCAACTGGATGGAGCGAGAGGTTTATGACATGTTTGGAGTCCGCTTTGCCGGGCATCCTGACCTGCGGCGCATACTGCTGCCGGAGGAATGGACGGGACACCCGCTGCGCAAAGACTACGGCCCTCACCAGCAGGATGAAGGATGGGTGCGCAAGAACCTGGGGATCGAGAGCGGACAATGAGCGATAACCAGTTTTACGATTCGCTAGAGGAAGAAAAAGAGCCAGGGCGCACATTCCTGGATTCCAACGAATTAGTGCTGAACATGGGGCCGCAGCACCCGTCCACTCACGGCGTGCTGCGCGTCATTCTGAAGCTGGATGGCGAGAAGGTGAACGGCCTCGAATGCGTGATTGGTTATCTGCACCGTGGCATTGAGAAGATTGCAGAGAACCGCACGTGGGCTCAGTTTGGCCCGTTCGTTGATCGCCTGGACTACACCGCCGCCGTCTCCAACAGCATGGGTTACTGCCTGGCAGTGGAGAAGTTGCTCGGCGTAGAGGTTCCAAAGCGCGCGCAGTATCTGCGCGTGATTCTTACGGAATTGTGCCGGATCGCAAGTCACCAGGTGTGGCTGGGCACGCACGTGCTGGATATCGGCGCGGTGACACCCTTGTTCTATGCCTTCAGGGACCGAGAAGATATCCTCAACGTCTTCGAAAAATACTGCGGCGCCCGCCTGACCACTCACGCCTTCCGAATCGGCGGCTGCCGCTGGGATGCATACGCAGGGTTTGCCGAAGAGGTGCTGCATATCTGCGACGACCTCGGACCCAAGATCGACGAGTATCGCGACCTCATTACCGGAAACCGTATCTGGCTGCAGCGCACCAAGAATGTTGGATACATTTCTGCTGAAGATTGCGTTGCATACTCAATTACCGGTCCGGTGCTGCGCGCCAGCGGAGTGAAGTGGGATCTACGCAAGAGGCAGCCGTATTCGTCCTACGAAGATTTTGACTTCGATATTCCTATCGGCACGGCGGGCGACACCTTTGACCGGTACATGGTTCGCGTCGAGGAGATGCGCCAGTCGATCCGCATTGTTCGTCAGGCCATGGAAGGGCTGATGGAAGGCCCGATCATCGCGAAGGTACCAAAGGTGATCAAGCCTCCCGTGGGTGAGGTCTATGTGAGCATCGAGGCGCCCAAGGGCGAACTCGGCTACTTCCTGGTGAGTGACGGCACCGCCCAGCCCTATCGTGTGCGCGTGCGACCGCCCTCATTCATCAACCTGCAAGCACTGGAGAAGATGGCGAAAGGGAGCCTGGTGGCTGACGTGGTGGCAATTATCGGAACGCTCGACATCGTGCTCGGAGAGGTGGACAGGTGATTACGAGCATCCTTCAATACCTTCACTCAAACGTGACGCCAGGCGAGGATGGCAGTCTGTTCTGGGTGACCGTCTATGTCCTTCTGGTCTTCGCCGGGATCTCAGTGGGCGTAATCTTCATGAACTGGTTCGAGCGCAAGGTCATGGCGCACATGCAGGTGCGCATCGGCCCCATGCGCGTTGGACCGCACGGACTGCTGCAACCGCTGGCCGACGCGCTCAAGTTGATTATCAAGGAAGACTTGATGCCGACAAACGCCGACAAGATTGTCTTCTGGTTTGCTCCGGTCTGCGTGGTGATGACTGCCTTCTGCGGATTCATTGTTGTTCCGTTCGGGCGCACTCATGCCATCACGGACATGAACATCGGCATTCTGTTTATGCTCGGCGTTTCGTCAGTCGGAGTGCTGGGTGTGATCATGGCGGGCTGGGCCTCCAACTCGCACTATCCGCTGATGGGCAGTCTGCGCTCGGGAGCGCAGATGGTTTCCTACGAAATCGCAATGAGCATGACGGTGGTATCGGCTGTGATGATGACCAGCATGGCCACCGGCACTGGAACCCTGAGCATGATTGGAATCGTGCAGGCCCAGTTGCAACAGCGCACCTGGTTTGCGTTCTCGTTCTTTCCCGTTGGACTTACCGCTCTCGGTGTCTTCGCCATCGCGATGGTGGCAGAAACCAATCGAGCGCCCTTCGATCTTCCGGAAGCCGAGAGCGAACTGGTTGCCGGGTTCCTTACTGAATACAGCGGCTTTCGCTGGTCGCTCTTCTTTCTGGCTGAGTACGCCAGCATGATGTCAGTAAGCGCGATTGCCACCACGCTGTGGCTTGGCGGATGGCTTCGCCCGTTTCCGAACCTGCTGGGCGGCAAGACCTGGGACATCGCATTTTCGCTGGTTCCCGGCATTACCTTCCTGCTGCTCTCAGCTCTATGTTTGTTCTACTTCACGCGCATGCCGAAAATTCGAGCCATGCGGAAAGAGGCGCTGGGGCTTGCAGGATTTGGTTGCGTACTCGGCGCGATAGGCCTGGTGATGCTGCTGCCGGGCGTGCGCGTGCGCGTTCAGGACATCTACTGGTTCTGCATCAAAGCCGGCTTCTTCATGTATCTCTACATCTGGTACCGCACCACCTTTCCCCGCTATCGTTTTGATCAATTAATGACAATTGGATGGAAGGTGCTGCTCCCAATTTCGATTGGCGTAGTCATTCTGACGGCCATGATTGGCGTTCGACATGAGTTGCTCGCCCTGGTATGGAGGTAAGGCCGATGAAAATCACCGAAATGCTACGCAAGTTTTTTCTGATAGATCTGCTCGAGGGAATGTGGGTGACGTTCCGGCATCAGAATCCGGCCGACCTGGTGACCGAGCAATACCCAATGCAGCGTCCTGAAATCTCCGACCGATTCCGGGGACAGCCCCGTCTGCTGAACGATGAAAATGGCAAGCCTCTGTGTATTGCGTGCGGAGCCTGCGCGCTGGCGTGCCCGGAGAAACTGATCAAGGTCGAAAGCCTGCGCGATCCCGAGACAAAGAAAAAAGTGCTCACCGGGTTCGATTACGACTTGAGCCGCTGCATGTTTTGCGGATTGTGCGAAGAGGCTTGTAACTCTGATGCGTTGACCCTCTCACCCGGCTACGAGCTTGCGCTCTATACACGAGAAGGAATGCAGTTGGACAAAACCCAACTGGAGCAGGGAGTTCAGGGAAAGGTTTTCGAGAAATGACACCGGTCGCGACTCCGTTTTTCTTTTACTTTCTGTCGGGCATTGCGATCCTCAGCGCGATCATCATGGTCACGAAGATCAACCCCGTACATTCGGCACTGGCGCTCATCGTGACCCTGCTGGCAAGTGCAGGGCTTTACCTGATGCTCTATGCGCCGTTCATGGCTGCCGTCCAGATTGTGCTTTATGCAGGCGGCATTCTCGTCATGTTCCTGTTTGTAATGATGCTGGTAAACATTCAGCATCTCTACGTGGAAAAGATGTTGAACCGGCAATGGCTGGTTGGGTTGATAGCGACTGTGGTGCTCGCCCTGTTGATGATTGGGGCGCTGGTGCGCGGTGCCGCCAGCCTTCCGCAGCACATTGTCAATCACCCGGAACAAAGCAACGTGCAGGAAATCGGATTACTTCTTTATGGCCGCAACACTGGCTATTACATGTTCCCCTTTGAGATCGCCTCCGTTCTCCTTTTGGTGGCGGTGGTTGGTGCCGTAGTGATGGCGAAAAGGAGAGTGTGAGCATGCTGGAAATTGGAACCTTGCACTACGTATTGGTGGGCGCCATTCTCTTCCTTATTGGAATGGTCGGCGTCATCACTCGACGTAACGTGGTCATTATCTTCATGTCGATCGAGTTGATGCTCAGCGCGATCAATCTGAACCTGCTGGCGTTCTCCCGTCTCTACGGACTGCATGGACAGGTCTTCGCTCTTTTCATCGCGGCCGATGCCGCCGCTGAAGCAGCGGTGGGACTTGGAATCCTGATCGCGTTCTTCCGTAACCGGACGACGGTGAACATGGATGAAGTGGATCTACTGAAGTGGTGAGCGCTACAAATCAGGCAGGCGAAACTGAGAGCTGAAATGTTCTTTCTTGAAAATATCTGGATTGTTCCGCTGATACCCGCTTTAGGAGCGGCAATCATGCTGCTCTTTGGGAGGCGGTTGCCGAAGAGCGTTGTGAACTTCTGCTGCGTGGGCGCGGTTGCACTGACATTTGTGTGGACGTTGCTGGCCGTGTGGCAATTCACGCACAGCGGACTGCCTTATTACACGCACAATCTTTTCACCTGGCTTGGCAGTGACGGCGGCAAAATGCTGTACACGTTGCACGGTGGAGGCACGGCGGAGTTCGTTGTCAAAGCGGGCGTGTTGCTTGACCCACTGAGTTGCGTATGGCTGCTGTTTGTAACCGGCGTCGGCACGCTTATCCACATCTACAGTACGGGCTACATGGCGCACGAAGGTGGCTACTACCGCTTCTTCGGATACTTGAACCTCTTCATGTTCTCCATGCTCACGCTCATCCTGGCGAATAACTACCTGATGATGTTCGTTGGCTGGGAGGGTGTGGGCCTGTGCTCCTATCTGCTCATTGGCTTCTACTTTCATAAGCACTCGGCTTCGACGGCAGCGAACAAGGCTTTCATCACAAACCGTATTGGCGATGCTGGCGTGATACTCGGCTCGCTCACCATATTCTGGCTCTTCGGAACCTTTGACTTTGTCCGCGTTACCGAATTGGCGCGGGCACAGTCGGCGACTCTGATGGGAACCGGAATTATTACCGCGGCGACGCTGCTGCTGTTCGTCGGCGCCTGTGGCAAGTCGGCACAGATTCCGCTCTACGTCTGGCTACCGGACGCAATGGAGGGCCCAACCCCTGTCTCCGCGCTGATCCATGCGGCGACCATGGTAACGGCGGGCGTATACATGGTGGCGCGCTCGAACGCGCTCTTTGTGCTCGCCCCCGAAACAATGAAAGTGGTAGCCGTCATCGGGGCCTTGACCGCGATCTTTGCGGCATCCATCGGCCTGGTACAGAATGACATCAAGCGCGTGCTCGCCTATTCCACGGTCTCACAGCTCGGCTACATGTTCCTTGCGCTCGGCGTTGGGGCTTTCACTGCCGGAGTCTTTCACGTTTTCACCCACGCGTTTTTCAAGGCGCTGCTCTTCCTCGGATCAGGCTCGGTGATCCATGCGATGGGCGGACAGCAGGATATGCGCTTCATGGGCAACCTGCGCAAGAAGATTCCAACGACCTACCTGACCATGCTCATTGGCACTTTGGCCATTGCCGGAATTCCCGGCCTTGCGGGCTTCTTCTCCAAGGACGAGATTCTGTGGCAGGCCTGGTCTGCTCATAATGGTGAGTTCCGGATTTTGTGGTATGTGGCGTTCGCTACGGCACTGATGACCTCGTTTTACATGTTCCGGCTTATCTTCCTCACGTTCTTCGGCAGCTCGCGCATGTCGCATGAGGTGGAACATCATGTTCATGAGTCGCCAAAGTCGATGACCGTGCCTCTCGTCGTGCTCGCCTTCTGCGCGATCTTCGCCGGGTATCTCGGCGTGTCGCCCAGTTTGGCGCGCTTCGTCGGGCTCCATGGTGACACGAATCGCTTCGAGCATTTCCTTGCTCCAGTCTTTGAGAATCCTTCGGAGAACGCAGCCGTTGCGGAACCGTCAGCTGCTACGGAAGGCAACGGCGAGGAAGGCTCACCCAGCGAGTACATCCTGATGGCGCTTTCAATCGCCGCCGCCGGTGCCGGATGGTGGAGCGCACGCCGCGCTTACGCGGTCAGCGGTGCCGAAGTTCGTGAGCCGATCAACGAGGTCGCGCCTCCTCTCTATCGCACTATGCTCAACAAGTATTACGTCGATGAACTCTACGACAAGCTCTTCACCGGACGCACCAAGATCGGCCCAGTACGCCTTGGTGCGATCGGAGCCGGAGAAGCGCTCTGGAAGGTGGACTCGGGCTTCATTGACGGTGGCGTGAATGAAGTTGGCTGGCTTACGCGCGCACTCGGAAGCGTTTCGTCCTGGTGGGATAAGTGGATCGTTGACGGAATTTGCGTGAACGGCCCCGCAGTCGTCGTTCGCCTGCTTTCGTATCCGGCGCGATTGGTGCAGGCAGGACTGCTGCAGTGGTACGCGCTTGTCATGGTCTTTGGCGTTGCAGGATTGCTTTGGTACTACGTGCTCCGGTAGGGGTAAATGGTTGCGGAGAACTCCGCAGGAACGGACTAAATGTACAACCACATTCTCTCGATCATATTGTTTACGCCGCTAGTGGGTGCCGTCGTTCTCATGCTGGTTCCCGGCGGGAACAAGACGGCAATTCGCTGGGTGGCCAACATCTTCGCCATTCTTGGCTTCGTTGTGTCGCTGCCGCTCGTCTCGTGGTTCTGGGCGGTGAAAGACCGTCCTGGCTTCAAGTTTATGGAGGGCGCTCCTGACACTTGGATTCCGACGATTGGCGCTGGATACTACCTGGGCATCGATGGCATCTCATTCCTGCTGATTATGTTGACCACGTTCCTAGGCGCCATTTCAATCCTGTCTTCCTGGACAGCGATTGAGGATCGCGTGAAGGAATATTACGCATGGTTCCTGCTGTTGCAGACCGGCATGCTTGGCGTCTTCATGTCGCTCGACTTCTTCCTGTTCTTCATGTTCTGGGAAGCCATGCTGGTGCCGATGTACCTGCTGATCGGAATCTGGGGCGGTCCGCGCAGGCTCTACGCGGCCATCAAGTTCTTTCTCTACACGCTGCTGGGCTCAGTACTCATGCTGTTGAGCGTGCTGTTCCTGTACTTCTTCCACCACGCGAGAACAGGCATTTACACCTTCAGCATCCAGGAGCTCTATCAGACCGCTCCGCTCATTCCGCAGTATTACGGCACCACTGCGGCGGTGATTCTGTTCTTCGGATTCTTCCTGGCATTTGCGATCAAGGTTCCAATGTTCCCCTTCCACACGTGGCTGCCGGATGCACACGTGGAGGCACCCACTGCGGGCTCAGTCATCCTTGCAGGCGTTCTGCTGAAGATGGGGACATACGGACTCATCCGCTTCTCCCTTCCCTTCTTCCCCGAGGTCATCCACTACCCGCGAGTGCGTTTTACCATGATCGCGCTCTCCATCATAGGTATCCTCTACGGCGGACTGGTCTCCCTGGTACAGAAGGACATGAAGAAACTGGTGGCGTACTCCTCGGTGAGCCACCTTGGATTCTGCACGCTTGGCATCTTCGCTCTCAACGGTCCCGGAATAGCCGGTTCGGTGTTGCAGCAGGTCAACCATGGCATCTCCACCGGCGCACTGTTCTTGATCGTCGGCATCCTCTATGAACGGCGGCACACACGTGACATTGCAGAGTACGGTGGCATCTCCACCATCATGCCGGTGTATGCAACCATCGCGCTGATCATGTTCCTGTCGTCGATGGGGCTTCCGCTGCTCAACGGGTTTGTCGGCGAGTTTACGATTCTGCAAGCCGCGTTCATGGCAAATCCGTATTGGGCTGCATGGGCAGTTCCCGGAGTAGTGTTAGCCGCGGCCTACTTGCTGTGGCTCTATCAGCGCGTCTTCTTCGGCAAGGTGGAGAATCCGAAGAATGAGAAGCTACTGGATCTAAGCAAACGTGAGCTGGCCACTTTCCTGCCGCTGGTAGCGGTCGCCTTGTGGATCGGCCTCTACCCGAAGCCGTTCTTCCAGATTCTTGACCAGCCGGTGACGGCCCTCGTGGAGCAGATCAATCATCCAAAGGTATTCAACGCCAAACCGTTGGACCACCCCGGGATGCTGAACCAGGCTGCCATCGCCTCGCCACAGGTCGCCAAACTGGCAACCGGCACTGCAACGCTGGAAACGGGGCGCTAGAGCTATGACCCTGGCTGCCATGATGATGACGTCGTTTGCACCGTTCACGGCAATGGACTACCGTCTGGGTGCGCCGGTGATTGTGCTGACGTTGTTCTCCCTCGGTATTCTCTGTCTTGATTTGTTTCTGCCAGCCCAGCAGAAGCAATACAGTTCCATCCCCGCACTTATCGGCCTCGCGGTGGCCGGCTATGCAACCTCGCAGATTCAGCGCGTATTGCCGGTCAATGGGGAGCCGTTGCGCGCCTTCTTCGGCACCATGGTACTCGATCCGTTCGCGGTGTACTTCTTCTACCTGTTTCTGGTAGGCGCTGCGGTGGCCGTGCTCATTTCGATCAAGTACCTTGAGATCGAGCGAGAGAATCACGGAGAGTTTTACGCACTCATACTCTTCGCGGTGGTTGGCATGATGTGCATGGCCGCCGGATATGATTTTGTTCTGATCTTCATCGGCCTTGAGCTGATGGCGATCTCAACTTACATCCTTGTCGGCTTCCTGCGCAGCAACAAGCGATCCAATGAAGCTGCACTCAAGTACCTTTTATTGGGAGCGTTTTCATCGGCGATCTTTGCCTATGGTCTTTCGTTATTTTATGGGCTCTCCGGCTCAACCAACCTTGGCGTAATCGCAAACTCGCTCAGCCAGCGCATGGCGGTGAATCCTAAAGATCCAATCATGTTGCTGGCGCTGCTGATGACCCTGACCGGCATGCTCTTCAAGATCGCGGCGGCTCCCTTCCATATGTGGGCTCCTGACGTTTATGAAGGCGCGCCTACCAGCGTGACCGGATTCATGTCAGTCTCCGTGAAGGCCGCCGGTTGGGCCTTGATGCTCCGAGTGCTTCTCTTCGGACTCTATCCACTACGTGAACTCTACGTCCCAGTACTAGTATTTACCGCGCTGCTAACACTAACTGCCGGAAACCTGGCGGCGATCACGCAGACGAACCTGAAGCGCCTGCTCGCCTATTCCTCGATTGCGCATGTCGGTTATATGCTCCTCGGACTGGTGGCGAGCGACGGTGTCACGAACCGCACCGGCATCAAGGGGATCCTTTTCTATCTTCTCGTTTACACCTTCATGAATCTTGGCGCGTTCACGGTCCTGACCTCGCTGCGCCGCCGCAACATTGTGGGCGATGATATAGAGGATATTGCCGGTCTTGCCCAGAAGGCGCCCGTGGAAGCCGCGCTCATGCTCGTCTTCCTGCTCTCGCTTGCGGGCATTCCGCCATTCGCCGGATTCTATGGCAAGTACTTCATCTTCCTCAGTCTGATTGAGACCGGGCATTACCTGCTGGCATCGGTCGCCGTGCTCTACGCGGTGGTGGGACTCTACTACTACCTGAAGGTCGCCAATGCGATGTTCATGCGTAAAGCAGTCTCGGTCGAACCCGTCGCATCCACGCCGGCCATTAACCTCGCCTTGTACTTCTCGGCGACGGCCACGATCGTCATCGGACTGTTCCCCAACATCTTCATCGAGGCGGTGAACTGGTCGACGTCGGTGCTCGGCCCCGGTGGAATCGCCCAGCTTAAGTAGGTCGCACTCACAAGCGCCCTGCTTAAGTTGGCAAGCGGTCTTTCAAACTAGGGAATCGCTTCCTGTTCTCCCGTTTTGAGAAATGCTGGATTATGCCCTGAATTCAGCCTGATTTTCCCCCTCCGAGGGCAATTCCACCCCTCGTTGACTCCGCCTTGAAGTCGTTTCCATGTATGACATCAGACCCGCAGCGTATGAGACGCACATCGTCTGGTTCAATTTGAACAAAATATTTCCATCTTCCATTCGTTGCGGATATAGTTCGCAGCGTCGGACTCTGGGCCAGCTGCACATGATCGCCCAGGCCGGACTTCAAATGTATTGGCGAGTGCCGGTAGCGGGCCTACGAACGCCGGTTAGAGGTACGAGTCCTTGCACCGGGGAGGTTATTGAGCGGAGAAGTTTTCATGGAATCTTTCTCCAACTGAGAGATGTCGGCTGGGGAGAGATGCGCAAAAGGAACGATCGGCGAGCACTGAATTTCGATCTTATTTAGTTCATACTTTTTTATCTATTTGCTATGTGGTCCGCCCTTCCTCCGCGTCTTGACTCCATCAAATTCGTTCTCCACCTCTCATTCGTCATTGCTTGCGCGCCATGGCTCATCAGGCTTCCGTTGAAAGCTGAGGTGGAGCTTTGTCTACGGAATTTCCGAGGGGCTTGGAGGAGCTATTTCCCCAAAGCGATTGATTCAACAGGTTCTTTCAAGAGATTGCGCTTTTGCTTAAAGGAGTCATACATGTCAAAGGTTATTAAAGTTGAAGAGGTCGTAAAGCATATTCGAGACGGAGCCACGGTGTGCGCCAGCGCACTCACTCTCGCTGGCTGGCCGGAAGAAGTGGCCATGGCGATCGAGAGCAGGTTCCTCCAGACCAACCATCCGGCTGACCTTACGCTCGTACACGCTTCCGGAATTGGAGACTGGAAGACCAAAGGTACGCAGCACTTTGCCCATCCTGGAATGGTGAAACGTTGGATCGGCGGTCACACGGGCCTTGCTCCTGCGATGGCAAAGATGGTCATCGACGGCGGCTGCGAAGGTTATTGCCTGCCACAGGGTGTCATCTGCCAGCTCTGGCGCGAAATCGCAGCAAAACGTCCGGGCGTCATCACCAAGATCGGCCTCGGGACATTCGTCGATCCGCGTCTGGAAGGCGGAAAGATGAACAAGGCGACTACGGAAGAGATGGTCAAGGTCGTCGAGATGCAAGGCGAAGAATGGCTGCTCTATCCCACGTTCCCTGTAGACGTCGCGATCATTCGCGGAACCACCGCCGACGAGTTCGGCAATCTTACCGTGGACGATGAAGGCGCACTGCTGGAGTGTCTGCCACTGGCGCAGGCCGCAAAGAACAGCGGAGGAATCGTGATCGCGCAGGTCGAGTTCGTCGCCCAGACCGGCTCGCTTCACCCCAAGAAGGTTCGCGTACCGGGCGTGCTGGTTGACTACATTGTTGTAGCAACGCCGGAAGATCACTGGCAATCGTCAGCTACACGCTTCAATCCGGCGTTCTCCGGCGATCTGCGTGTTCCACTCAATGACATTCCTGAAATGCCTCTGGACGAGCGTCTCATTATTGCGCGCCGCGCAGCAATGGAACTGACTCCTGGATCCGTTGTGAACCTTGGCATCGGAATGCCGGAAGGGGTAGCAGCCGTGGCCAGTATGGAAGGTGTTGCTTCCCTGCTGACACTAACCACCGAGATCGGCTCCATCGGAGGAATTCCGGCGGCTGGCGATTTTGGAATGGCCTATAACGTTCAGGCCTTTGTTGAACAGCAGGCGCAGTTCGACTGGTACGACGGCGGCGGCCTGGATCAGGCATTTCTTGGCGCAGCGGAAGTAGCTCCGAATGGCGACGTCAACGTTAGCAAGTTCAAGGGACGCTGCGTTGGATGCGGCGGCTTTATCAACATCACCCAGAACGCAAAGAAGGTCGTATATTGCGGAACGTTTACCGCCGGTGGCCTGAAGATCGCAGTTGAAGACGGCAAACTGATCATCAAGCAGGAAGGCAAAGGGAAGAAGTACGTAAAGGATGTTGAGCAGGTAACGTTCAGCGGAGCCTACGCCGCATCCACCAAACAGCCCGTTCTTTTCGTCACCGAGCGCGCTGTGTTCGAACTGCAGGACGGGGCTGTCACCCTGACTGAAATTGCACCAGGCGTCCGGCTTGAAGAAGACATTCTGGCCCAGATGAACTTCGTTCCGCGCATCTCTCCGGCTCTGAAGCTGATGCCTGCCGGCATTTTCCAGGCGAAATGGGGAGGCCTGCGCAAATTCCTCGAGGCAAAGAGCATGAAGGCGGTTGCCTTAACGGCTGAACTCACCACTGCTTGATAAAGATTTTGAGGAAAGGTCAAAGACCATGAGCATTCTAAGTCCTGAACAACAGGCAATCAAACAGGCGGCAAAAGATTTTGTCGCCAAGAACATCATTCCTTTTGCCGCACAATATGACAAATCGTGCGAATTCCATCCTTATCTGCTGGAGGCCTCCAAGGAGAGCAAGATTTTTGCCATGGCGGTTCCCAAGGAGTATGGCGGACTGGACTATGACGCACTCACCCAGGCACTCGTACTGGAGGAGTGGGGCTACGGTTGCGCGGGCATGGGCACAACCCTTGCCGCCAGCGTGCTGAGCATGGATTCTGTCCTGGTTGCCGGTAATGACGATCAGAAGCGACGCTTCTTCACCCCGATGCTCAACGCGGAAATCGGCTCCTTTGGCCTCACCGAACCCGGCGCAGGTTCTGACGCAGGCGCGGGCAAGACAACCGCCATTAAAGTCGGCGATGAGTACATCCTCAACGGCACCAAGTGCTGGATCACAAACGGCAGCTTCGCCAAGGTTTACGTGATCTACGCGCTTACCGATCCCGCCGCGGGCATGAAGGGCATCAGCGCTTTCATCGTTGAGCGCGGACTCCCCGGCTTCACCATCGGAACCGTGGACCACAAACTCGGAATCCGCAGTTCCAACACCGTCGAACTGCTATTGAAAGACGTTCACATTCCCGCCACCAGCCTTCTTGGGAAGGAAGGCGAGGGAATGAAGATTGCCATGAAGACACTCGACATGGCTCGTCCGGCAATCGCTGCCCTCAGCGTAGGTTTGGCACAGCGCGCTCTTGATGAGTGCGTGAAACACGTGCAGAAGACGTTCGTTGGCAAGACCTATCCCGGCCAGACACTGCAGTTCAAACTGGCTGACATGCAGATCCTCGTGGATGCCGCTCGTAACTCGCTGCATGAGGCGATGCATCTTCGCGATGCCGGACTCCCCTATTCCAAGGAATCCGCCATCAGCAAGACCTTCTGCTCCGACGTTGCCATGCAGGTCACCACGACAGCGGTCAGCCTGATGGGCTCCTACGGGTACACCTCTGAACTCGGCAAGTTCATGCGTGACTCCAAGATCATGCAGATCTACGAGGGCACCAACCAGATTCAGCGTCTTGTGATTTCGCGTGCGGTGCTCGCTCCTCCTCCGGCTGCCGCTGCACAGAAAGCAGGTAAGTAAATGAACTTCGAACTGACAGAAGAACAACAGCTCATCGGACAAAGCGCTCGCGATTTTGCCAAAGAATACCTGGAACCCATCGCTGTCGAACTCGACCACACCGGTGATTTTCCGAAGAAGGCAGTGAACGCGCTGGCAAAACATGACTTCCTGGGACTGCTTATTCCCGGCGATCTCGGTGGTGCGGAAGCCGGCTTCGTAAGCTACGTGGAAGTCATCGAGAACCTGTCGCGCTATTGCGCGGCGGTGGCTTCCATCGTGAACAACCACACGATTGCTGCCTATGCGATCCAGAACTGGGGAACGGCTGAGCAGAAAAAGAAGTACCTGCCCGGAATGGCCAAGGGCGAGATCCTCGGCGGCTTCGCAATCTTCGAGCACGGCCCAACTCCTGGAGTTGGAGCTGACGCGCTCGTTGCAATCAAGCAGGATGTCGGTTATGTGCTCAACGGCAAGAAGGCATTCGTGCGCAACGCCGGCGAAGCTGGCGTGTACGTGGTCTTCGCCACCACTGACCCTGCTCTCGGAGCCAAAGCCCTCACCGCATTCCTCGTGGAGGCAGACGCCATCGGAGTGAAGGTTGGCGAAAAGCTGGAGACCATGGGATTGAAGGGCTGCCCGGTTGCGGACATCACCTTCGAAAACGTTGTCATTCCTGAGACGGCTGTGCTCGGTGCGGTAAATGAGGGCACTGCCATTTCGGCCAAGGCTCTTGCGGTTGCCTCCGTTGCGGAAGCAGCGCAGACGGTTGGCATCGGCCAGGCTGCCGTGGAGCATGCTGCAGCCTATGCCAAGCAGCGCGTTCAGTTCGGCAAGCCCGTTGCAACCCTGCAAGCGATTCAGACCCTGCTGGCGGAAGTTGCGACCGATTGCCACCTAGCTCGCCTCGGTCTGCAAAACGCAGCTCTGCTGATTGAAGAAGGCAAGCCCTTTGAAGTCGAAGCCGCCATGATCAAGTCTTTCCTGGTTCGTCTCGGCTCCAAGATGCTGCTGGATACCTGCCAGGTCGAAGGCGGCTTTGGATATAGCGAGTTCATGCCGCTTCCGCGCATGTTCCGCGACATCGCCGGCACCAACCTTCTGGATGCTCCGGGAGATTTCCCGGAAAAACTGATCGCGGCGAGTATCGCCTAACCGCTGTAGGAGCTATTTCGAATGCCGAAGTGTTTGGTTTGTTACAAGTGGACGCTCGACGAGCAGGACATCAAGGTGAAGCCTGAGGATCTGAGCCTGGATTCCAGCCGCGCCAAGGGCAAGATCAGCGACTTCGATCGTAATGCGATCGAAGAAGCCGCCCTGCTCGTCGAGAAGAACGGAGGTGCCGTAGATGCTCTCAGCTACGGCACCGCTTCCGTAAAACAATCACTCAAGGATGCCCTCTCTCGTGGGCCCGAAAAGGCCTATTGGATCGCCGACGCCTCCGCCGAGACAGCCGATGCCAGCGTCACAGCCATGGTATTGGCCGCAGCCATCCGCAAGATCGGTCAGTACGACCTCATCCTCTGTGGCGAAGGCAGCTCTGATCTTTTCAACCAGCAGACCGCGCCGCGTCTTGCTGCCCTGCTGGATATGCCTTGCCTGAGCTTCGTCAACAAGTTGAGCCTCGATGGCGACACCGTGACGGCCACCCGCAAGCTCGAAGACTGCGAGGAAGTAGTCACCGTCAAAACCCCCGTCGTGATCGGCGTGCTCAGCGAGATCAACAAGCCGCGCATTCCAAGCCTGAAACAGGTTCTCGGCGCAGCCAAGAAGCCCAATGAAGAGATCAGAATTGCCGATCTCGGATTGAAGCCCGAAGACATTCAGCCCAAGGCTGTGCGCAAGTCAGTGAAGGGCTTTGTGATGCATCGCAAGAACGTGATCTTCAAAGAATCCAGCGCGGCCGACAGAGTAGCCAAGCTGAAAGCCAGTCTGGCCTCGGAAGGCCTTTGCTAGGGAGCGCGAACGATATGGCAGGAATATTTATTTTTTCGGAAGACAGTGCGTTGGCCGCGCAGTTGCTGACCCCGGCACTGGAATTGAAGCAATCGCTCGCGCAACCGATCACCGCTCTCACACTGAGTGAGATGGACGCAACGGAACTTGCCTCGCTCGGCGCTGACAAGGTTGTGGTGCTGCAGTCCGCAGATACATGGGTGGAAGGTTTCTCCCAGGCTATCTATGCGCAGGTGAGCGTAGCCGGGGCCAGCGTGCTGCTGATCGGTGGAACGCTGCGTGGCAAACACGTTGCCTCTTACGTGGCGGCAAAACTCAACGCCGGTATGACCACGGACGCAAAAGCCCTCCGCATCGATGGCGGCAAACTGCTGGCTACGCGTGTCCTCTACGCCGGCCTTGCGGTGTGCGAGGAAGAAGTTGCTCTTCCCGCAGTCGTCACCATTCGCGCGAGATCGTTTCTTGCGCCTGCCGCAGCTTCAACTACTGGCGCGGTTGAAACCTGCTCCGCCAAAACCGATGACCGCATCACGGTAAAGGAAGTTACCTCCACCAGCGCAGCGGGCGTCGATATCACTGCGGCAAACAAGCTTGTAGCCGTCGGCAGAGGCTTCCGCAAGAAAGAAGACCTGGGCCTCGCCGAAGATCTTGGCGGCGTACTGACGGCCGAGTTGGCCTGCACACGCGGCGTTGCCGAAGACGATCACTGGCTTCCCATCGAACGTTACATCGGAATCAGCGGACAGACTGTAAAGCCGGAGTTGTACGTCGCCGTCGGCTTGTCCGGACAGGTACAGCACATGGTTGGTTGCCGCGAGTCAAAGATCATCGTCGCAATCAATAATGACGAGCGTTCACCGATTTTCGAGGCCGCCGATTACGGCCTTGTTGGCGATCTGTATGAAGTTCTGCCGCTGCTGACGGCTGCACTGAGAAAGTAGCAAACACACATGGCTGAAGATAAGTTTGATGCAATCGTGGTGGGTGCGGGACCGGCAGGTTCCGCATGCGCCTACGCCCTTGCGAAAGAGGGCAAAAGCGTGCTGCTGGTGGAGCGCGGTAATACCGCGGGCAGCAAGAATGTCTCCGGCGGCAGGCTTTACACGTATGCGCTGGAGTTGGTGGAGACCGATATGTATAAGCGGGCTCCGCTGCAGCGCAAAATTGTGCGCGAGCAGATCATGCTCTTGAATGAGCGTGGCGCGACCACCGTTGACTATTTCAATCCCGAGTTTGGCGAAGAGGTTCCCCAGTCTTACTCCGTCGTGCGCACAGCACTCGACGAATGGTTTGCCTCAGAGGTCGAAGCGCAGGGAGGAATGGTCGCCAGCGGCATTCTCGTCGATGGCCTGATCGAAGAGAATGGAAAGATCGTCGGCATTCGCACCGGTGACGAAGAGATGCGCGCCGATATCGTTGTTGCCGCCGACGGCGTTAACTCCCTGCTCGGACAAAAAGCCGGACTCTTTCCCGAGGTCAACTCGCACGACGTTGGTGTTGGCGTAAAAGAAACCATCGAACTCCCCGACAACCTGATCAGCGCGCGCTTTGGCGTGAAGGATGATGAAGGCGCAGCTCGGGTCGCCATCGGCTGCACGGACGGAATCTCCGGCGGCGCGTTCCTGTACACCAACCGGGGCAGCATCTCGCTTGGCATCGTCTTCAACCCGGAGCAGGCCGCGAAACAACAGCGTCACATTCAGGACATCTTCCAGGACTTCAAGATGCACCCTGCGATTCAGCCTCTGATCGAAGGTGGCACCAGCGTCGAATACGGTGCGCACCTTGTGCCGGAGATCGGCTTTCAGGGCATCCCCAAACGCCTGCACCGCGAAGGATTCCTCGTCGTCGGCGACGCGGCGCAGCTCGGCATCAACACCGGCCTGATTATCCGCGGCATGGACCTGGCGATTGTCAGCGGTGTGGCCGCGGCACGCGCCATTGTCAACTCACCCACGCTTGCAGAGACCGGTCCACTTTATATGAAGAAGCTTGACGAGCTTTCGCTCATGGCCAATCAGCGGGCGTATCAGAACTTCCATAACATCTTTGAGATCTCCCGCATCTTTGGCGGGTATCCCAAGCTTGCCAATGACGCGATGAACTTCATGTTTACCGTGGATGGAAAAACTCCGAAGCCGATGCTGAAGGGGCTTATGGGGGCAGTGAAGAAAAATGCAACCCTCGGCCAGTTGGCGGCCGACGGCTGGAAGGCGTATCGAAGCCTATGACGATCAAGAGACTAGGTCCGGAAGAGCTGTTATCGCTCGACAAGTTCAGCGTGGACGAAGGCAATCCCCACATTCTCGTCGACAAAGCGATCTGCGCAACCTGCAAGCCCAAAGCATGCCTCATCGTGTGTCCGGCCCGCTGCTATCGGCTGAAGGATGAGCAGGTCAACTTCGAATACGCCGGATGCCTGGAGTGCGGAACCTGCCGGGTCATGTGCAAGGACAAGGGAATCACCGCGTGGAACTATCCACGGGCAACTTTCGGGGTCACGTTCCGCTGCAGCTAGAAAGCAAATTCACCGTTGCGCTTCTTTCGGCGCGACACGTAAAAGGAGAAACAAATGTCCACCACCGCAGCAGTTCCAACTTTTGCAGTAGGCCAGAAATGCACTTATACCCAACTTGTGGATGACAAGCTCGTTCATGGCTTTGCAGATCTCACGGGCGACCACAACAAGATTCACGAGGATGACGCATTTGCCAAGAAGACCAAGTTTGGACAGCGCATCGCTCACGGCGGCATCCTGTTCGGCATGATTTCCAAGGTTCTTGGAATGGATATGCCAGGCCTCGGAACCGTTTACCTCAGCCAGTTAGTGAATTTCAAGGCGCCCGTATTTATCGGAGACACGGTCACCCTCGAAGCCACCATCACTGAGATCCTGCCGAAGGCAGTTGCCAAGATCGCTGTCGTCATCAAGAAGCAGACTGGCGAAGTAGTCATGGACGGCATCTCGGAAGTGAAACTGCCGGGCTGGCTCACAAAGATCTAACTGCCTTCTAGCCTTCCCTCCTTGATCGCCTTGCTCAGGAGGAGGGTATCGCGATGTTACGCGGCAGTCGGGTGGCGGAGATCGAGATGCGTAGCGCATCTGCGAGCGAATACTCGAATCCACCACCTGGTTATTTTCACTCCATGTTTACAAATCGACAATAGCAGTGCGAAAGCGGTGCGCCGCATCGTGAGGATACGTGTGTTCAGTAACTGATTCATATCTTGCAGTTTTTATTCCTAGGAGGAGTCAATGAGTTTTGTTATTTGCATCGCGGCACTCTGCTTCTTGATGTACGTAGCGTACAGAGGGTTCAGCGTCATTCTATTTGCACCGATCGCCGCTCTATTAGCTGTGCTCCTTACCAGTCCTCATTCAGTGCTTCCTGTTTACAGCAACATGTTTATGGAAAGCATGGTAGTTTTCGTCAAGAACTATTTCCCGGTATTCATGCTTGGCGCAATCTTCGGAAAGCTTATTGAAATCTCGGGTTTTGCCAAGTCAATTGTGCACTCGGTGGTGAAACTCCTCGGTCCATCGCGCGCGATGCTCTCGATCGTTGCGGTGTGTGCCCTGCTGACGTACGGCGGCGTCTCTCTATTCGTGGTTGTGTTCGCCGTGTACCCCTTTGCAGTTGAACTTTTTCGTGAAGTTAATATTCCGAAGCGCCTGATTCCCGCAACCATCGCAATGGGTGCATTTACCTTCACCATGGATTCGCTGCCCGGAACGCCGCAGATCCAGAACATCATCCCGACTACGTTCTTCAAGACCAATGCTTTTGCAGCGCCGATCCTTGGCACCATGGGCGCTCTCTTTATCCTCGCGGTTGGCATGTTCTTCCTGGACTACCGCCGCAGGCAGGCAGTGGAGACCGGCGAGGGATATGGCACGGGCCACCTTAATGAGCCGGAGCCGATTGAATTAACTGCGATGACCAACCCTTTCATCGCGATCCTTCCGCTGTTTGTCGTAGGCATCATGAACATGGTGATCACGCGCTGGTTGCCAAAGTTCTATGGTGACACCGTGAATATTCAGCTCACCACCACTGCCAAGCCCCTTGCGGTGCCGGTAGCGAAGATGGTTGGCATCTGGTCGGTGGAAGCAGCGCTGGTACTTGGCATTCTGACGGTCGTGGTATTTGGCTGGAAGAAGGTTTCCGCGAAGTTCGCGGACGCTACCAAGGCGGCCATTGGCGGCGCATTGCTGGCCTCGTTGAACACCGCTTCCGAATACGGGTTTGGATCCGTGATCGCAGCTCTGCCAGGCTTTCTTCTCATTCGCGACGCACTCGGTCATGTCCCGAATCCACTCGTCAAGGAAGCTGTCAGCGTCAATGTGTTGGCCGGTATCACGGGTTCTGCGTCAGGCGGCATGAGCATCGCACTGGCAGCCATGTCAGACCAGTTCATTGCGGCCGCGAATGCAGCTCACATCCCGATGGAAGTTCTTCATCGCGTCGCAGCCATGGCCAGCGGTGGCATGGACACCCTCCCTCACAACGGAGCCGTCATCACATTGCTCGCCGTCACAGGCTTAACTCACAAACAGTCCTACAAGGATATCTTCGCCATCACATGCATCAAGACGTCCGCAGTATTTGTTGTGATTGGGTTGTACTACCTGACGCATTTGGTCTAGTAATACGGGCCTGTCATGTACCTCCGCAGGCAGATTCGATTAAGCAGCTCCGGCTTCCACTGATACCGGCGCTGCTTTTTTTCGTGCTACAATTCCTTCCATTCGAGGGAATCTGTATGGAACTGCGATTGTTTCGCTACTTTGTGGCAGTCGCTGAGGAACTGAATGTAACTCGCGCAGCCGAGCAGCTACATACTGCACAGCCTTCGCTCAGCCAGCAGATCCGGCAGCTCGAAGGTATCGTTGGCGCTCCTCTTTTTCATCGCGATAAACACCGGCTACAACTCACCGAAGCTGGCCGGGTGCTTCTTCCCACAGCGAAATCGATTCTTGCGTCAGTGGAAGACGCACTGGTAGAGGCACGGGCCGTTGCTCGTACGGAGGAGTGGACAATCGCCCTGGGCATGGTTCCCGGCCCCGAGGGAAAGATCTTCTCTCACATTCTCCCCATCCTGTTGCGCTACCATCCGAATATACAACTGCTGCTCAAAACCATGACCGCGCCGGAGCAGATCAGGGCCTTGCAAAAACGCGAGATCAGCGCAGGATTTGTGCGTGGCCCTATCCTCGACCCTGAAATCGCCTCGGAAGTTTACATGCGCGAGGATGTCGTTGTTGTCCTTCCGCAGGATTGTCCGCTCGCGTCCATGGCTCGAGTTCCCGTTGCAGAATTGGCTAAGATGAAGCTCATCTCGATCTCAGCGGAGGTTGCGCCCGCGGTTCACAACGTGGCAGAAGAGATTGAACGTCGATCAGGCGTGAAGTTCCAGATGGGCTTCTGCACCGAGAACCTCATGACCTCCATGAATGCGGTCGCATCAGGCTTCGGGTTCAGTTTCTTTGCTGCTTATGTCGAGGAGATCGCGCCAAAGGGAGTTGTGACGCGTCCAATTGACCTTACCCCGCCGCCGCAGCTTGATCTTCTGTTCGCCTATCGCCGCGATGATCGCCTGCCTGCGCTGGCAAGGCTGGTTTCTCTGGTTCGTGAGCATTCGCCCTTTCACATGGAGATGACGAGAGAGAGAGAGGCCCAGAAAATGCCTGCGGAATCTAGACCATCGTGAGCACGTGTCCCATCTTTAACTTCTTCGTCGTCATGTAAGAAAGCGCGTGGCGGCTGGGCGGAACCTCACACGAGAGCCGCTCGACCACCTCTATTCCAGCATTCGCAACAGCCGCCACTTTTTGCGGGTTGTTGGTCAATAGTCGAAGCCGTTCCACTCCCAGATGCTTCAGAATCTCTACAGGCAATGCGAAGTCACGGCAATCCACTGCAAGCCCAAGATGCTGGTTTGCCTCTACCGTGTCCAGTCCTCCGTCCTGCAACTCGTAGGCCTGGAGTTTTGCCATCAAGCCGATTCCCCGCCCTTCCTGCTTCTCGTAAATCAATATGCCCGCGCCGTCTTCGGCAATCAACTTCATTGCACGGTTCAGTTGTTCACCGCAATCGCAGCGGAGAGACCCAAAGACATCGCCCGTCAGGCATTGTGAATGAATCCTCACCAGCGGAGCGCCAGTCGAAATGTCTCCCATGATCAGGACCATCGCGGTCTCCACGCACCCGCCCTCAATCGCGCGCTCAAAGCCCAACGCGCGGAACTGCCCCCACCGCGTGGGCAGATCAGCGGATGCCACCTGCCTGGTCCCGCCGGTACAAGATTCAAACTCTATGCTCACTTCGTCTCCCGTGGGTTCGCGTCTGCACAATTCCATCGCGCTCATTGTGCTCGCCCGTTCTCGCGAAGCCGATGCTGAACCAATTCGGCGATGCTCAGCACAACCATGTCCCGCGTTTTGGCAAAGCGGTCAATGTCCTCGCCCTTCGCCATGGTTCCATCTGGGTTCGTAATCTCACAGAGAACAGCAGCGGGCTTCAACCCTGCCATGCGCGCCAGTTCCACCGAGCCTTCCGTGTGCCCGGTTCTCGCCAATACGCCGCCGTCCGCCGCTCGCAAAGGAAATACGTGCCCAGGGCTTACAAGGTCGGAAGGTTGTGCATCGTCTGCAATCGCCGTGCGTATGGTCGTAACGCGATCCTGCGCGGAGACACCCGTCGTCACTCCTTCACGCGCTTCAATGCTCACGGTGAATGCGGTCCGGTACCGGCTCTCGTTGTTTTCAACCATCAATGGAAGTTGCAGCCGATCGAGAGTCTCTCCCGGCAGGCACAGGCAGACGATTCCGCTGCCTTCGCGAATCAGCACGGCCATGCTCGCCACCGAGAGCTTCTCTGCGGCAACGATCAAGTCGCCTTCATTCTCACGGTCAAAATCGTCCACAAGAATGACGGGGTGACCTCGGCGCATATCGTCCAGGGCACGTTGAAATCTAACTTCTGAGGGGGTCGCCACAGGCTCAAGCATGGCGGTTACAGCGGAATAGTATGACATTTTGAAACGCTCCTCGTTTAGTAACTCGACGAAAAACGTTTCAGGGCAGCAACACGCACCAATAACGGACGCGCAACAATGGGTTGCGTGCGGTATGGCACATCTTCTTTCATCCGGACTTTAACCGTCGGCCCTGGAATCTCACCAGATCTGCTGACCCTGCAATATGCAAGCGCTCGCGGGCTTTCACCGCCGGTGGGGAGTTACACCCCGCCCTGAAGACGTACGCCTAATTCAATTTCTATTCTACTCTTGCCAAGCAGATATGTGGAATTCAGCAGTCACGCATCCGTGTGATGGACGGCTCAATTCGAATTAAATTCCGCGACTAGAACTCCGCGCCGCCCAGCAGATGAACCAGAACTTCGTCTCCAGCCGCAAACGTCTCTCGGTCCTCGGAAAGCACCGCAATCGCATTTGCCTCCATCATGGTTCGCACCAGGCCGGTGTCCTGTTTGCCCGCGCTCCACGCCAGGTATTTACCATTCACATATTCCAGTCTCACCCGCACCAGCAGGGTCTGCCCCTTCCTCTTTCGCAGGTCACTCTGCAGGCTCGCAGGAAACATCGTCTTTACCGTCTGCTTGTGGCCCATCATCTTCAGCAGCGCCGGAGCCGCAAACTCCTCAAATGTCAACATCGACGACACGGGATTTCCCGGCAGCGCAAACACCGGCACGCCTTTCCGCTTGCCGAACGTCATCGCCTTCCCCGGTTTCACATTCACCCGCCAGAATATAAGTTCCACGCCTAACTCCTGAAGCACCTCGCGCACCAGGTCACGGTCTCCGACGGAAACGCCTGCCGAGGTAATCAACGCGTCGGCCTTAAGTCCTTCCGACAAGATCTCGCGATGGCTCGCAAGATTGTCCCGCGCAATACCCAGCAGCACTGGGACAGCTCCCACCGCGCAGACCGCAGCCGCCAGGGAATACGCATTGCTATTCACAATCTGCCCGGCTCCCGGATTTTCTCCCAGCGCAACCAGTTCGTCTCCTGTTGCCACAATCGCCACTCTCGGCCGGCGCACCACCCACGCATGGCTCTGGCCGCAGCAGGCCAGCATATTAATCTCGTACGGACGCAGCAGCCTCCCCGTGGATAGAATGGTTTCGCCCTCGCGCACGTCCTCTCCCGCATGTCGAACATGCTGACCTTGCGTTACTACCCCGGATACACGCACTGCCCCGTCTTGCTCTTGCGCATGCTCAATGGGCACAACGCTGTCGCACGCGTCCGGTACAGGAGCCCCGGTCATGATCTTGATTGCAGTTCCCGGACTCAAGGATTTCGTCGCCCGCCCTCCGGCGGCAATGTAGTCGATAATCGGCAGCGCCCGCCCTTCGCGGCAGTCCTCGGCACGCACCGCATATCCATCCATCGCGGAATTGCTGAAACGGGGCAGGTTCCAGGGTGCCACAACATCCCTCGCCAGCACTCGACCACGCGATTCCAGCAGTTCCACGTTTTCCGTGTCCAGCTCGGTGACGGAATCCAGAATGATTCGACGTGCCTCTTCAAAAGCAGGAATGAAATCCAATTGAATTCCTCTCACTCACTCGAATGTTTTAGTTTTGCTGCAAATAGCTCTTCTTCCGCGCGCAATTCCTCCGGCGTGTTTACATTCTTCCAGCCGTCTGCGAGATCCGGCGGCACGTCCGGTAAAAAGGTGTGTGGAGAGTCTAGCAGCACTGCTGAACGAGCATTGTGCCCGGTATCTGCGCACGCCAGTCGCATCAGGGCTTCCAGTGCTTGCGGCTCGTACAGCGCCAACGTTGAGCACGGATATCCGTCTGGTTGGCGCGGAATCACCGCCCACCGTCCCGGCTGCCGTTGGGATTCAAGCCACGCTATGTGTTTGGAGCGCAGCCAGGGGTGATCGCACGCCGCTATAATCCATGCCGCAGTGGGAGCCCAGCGATGCGCCGCGATCAGTGCCGCTGCGGGTCCGCCAAAGCCCGGCGAATCCGGCAACTGCGCAATGCCGCTCAGTTCCTCAGGCAAGATGCCCTCGCCGAGCGCCACGATTCGTTCCCCCAGCTTCGTACCCAGTGCTTCTGCCACAATCTCACCCAGCGCGCGACCGGCGAACGACAAAACCTGCTTTGGAACTCCCATTCGCGAACTCATGCCGCCCATCAGCAGCCCACCGTACAATTCGCGAGCACTCCACGTCCGTGCCAGCCATGCATCCACAAAGTCAACGAATGCGGTCAATCGGTCTGTATCCCAACTCAACGTGCGGAGAATGTTGGTCACGCCTTCCGGCGCATTCGGCTGCTCCGCATTACCCATCCATAACTTCGGCAGCTTTGTGTCCTTGTGGCCTTCCACCAGTAGCAGGTCATGATCGCGACCTAGATGCGCGAGCGTTGTCTCCAGAGACAGCGTTGCACCGCTTCCGCGACGCTCAAACTGCTGCCCCGGCCCGCTCAAGCTGACCGTTGCTCCGGCGCGAAAGAGCCGGTCGGAATCCTTGCCCGGCTTGTCCACCTCAAAACCATGAGCATCATGCTTCACCACAGCAACCGCAAGTCCGCGAGCCACCAGCTTCGGAATCGCAGCCTCCAGCAACGTGGTTTTGCCTGAACCGGAGAAGCCGCACACCGCCAGCACTGGAGCTCCGAATTCGTAAGCCGGCTTATCCGCTCTCATCTGTCGCTCCCGCTCAGCACAACGCACCCGACCATCCGGCCGGCACGTGCTCTCTGGATGTACACATCGAAACGGCAGAGCGCACCGTCTCGCAATCGAATTCTTGCGTTTTCATCTCCCATACTTGAGAGCGCAGCCCGCATCCATGATAATTGAAGCTCATGGATTTCCATCTGCTGAGAACTCATTCGAAGCTGCGTAGCGCAAAACTGATCATGGTCGTCATGTTTGCTCTGGCAGCCCATGCCCTAGCCGGAAATTCTACTCCGAACGAGCCAACTCTGCGCCCCAACGACCTTCTGCGCCAGGCGGTCGCCAATGAAAAGCTCAGCGCAAATGATGGCTACTTCGCGTGGATGGATCGTTTGCAGAAGCCACGCGGCTCTGCAACGAAACTGATGGTGAGTACGCCCCAGGGCATTCTGAGCCGCACCGTGGCAATCAATGACCGGTCATTAACTCCTGATGAGCGCAAGCAGGACGACGACCGCATCAACCGTCTGCTCGATCCGGAAAAGATGCGCGACAAAGCGTCTAAGCAGCGCGAAGATCAGCAGCATATCGAACGTATGCTCGTCGCTCTACCTGACGCTTTTCACTGCGAATACTCTAACGCTGCACATGACGACCACAACCTGCATCTGGAGTGTTCTCCAAATCCAAGATTTTCTCCACCAAACTATGAGTCACAGATTCTGCAGGGAATGAAGGCTGTGATTCTCGTCAACCGCGAGGATTGCCGCATCACCAGCATCCAGGGAACTCTCTTCAAGGATGTCACTTTCGGTTGGGGCTTTCTCGGTAAGCTCAATAGCGGAGGAAGCATTGAGATTACGCAATCCAAGATGGCAGGCAGGCACTGGGGTATTCAGCGCATGAAGTTGAGCTTCGACGGGCGCATCATTTTCCTTAAGCCTCTCCATCTTGAAGAAACTGAAACGTCTTGGGACTATCGCTCCGTGCCGGGTATGACCGTCGCACAAGCGCTGGAATATCTGCGTAACTCCGGCCCAAAAGCCAGCCACTGATTTCTGGATTCTGCCGACGTATACACCGAATTACTAGCTAATCTCTTGAGAGCAGCAAAAGCCCGGCTCTTGGCCGGGCTTGAGAGTTTCTCCATCAGCACTACTTACGCTTCGGACGATACAGATCCGTCGAAGTTCCGTAGAAGATTTCGGAAGATTCCATGATCGTCTCTGAAAGCGTCGGGTGCGGATGAATGGTGTGTCCCAGGTCGTAAGCGGTCGACGCCATCTCGATAGCGTGAACAATCTCAGCGATCATGTCGCCAGCTCCTGGACCCACAATGGCTCCGCCCAAAACGCGCTCTGTTTTCCTGTCGATCAGCAGCTTGGTAAGTCCCTCGGTTCTATCCAGTGTCACTGCGCGTCCGCTAGCGGCCCACGGGAACTTTACGATCTCTACGTCCATCCCCTTTGCCTCGGCCTCCGCCTGGGTCAACCCTGCCCATGCGATCTCGGGATCGGTGAACACCACGGCTGGAATCGCATACGGAGCGAACTCCACCTTGTGCCCCAGGATGTGTTCAATTGCTGTACGCCCTTCATGCGATGCCTTGTGCGCCAGCATCGGGTCGCCCGCCACATCGCCAACCGCGTACACCGACGGATCGTCCGTCTGTAGCTGCTTGTTGATCACGATGAAGCCGCGCTCGTTCACCTTGACCTTAGTGTTCTCCAGCCCCGGAACCTTCGAATTCGGACGCCGCCCCACGGAAACCAGCACCTTGTCGTACGCCTTCTCTTCAACGCTTCCGTCCGGCAACTTAAACGTTACTTTCACTTTCGTGATTTCGTCTTTGAGAGCGGTCACTGCGGTGTTCAGCATGATCTTGTTGAACAGTTTTTCCAGCCTCTTCTGCAGCGGCGGAACCAGGTCACGGTCGGCTCCCGGCAACAGTCCTGGAGTCATTTCCACCACGTCTACCTTTGAGCCAAGCGTCGCGTACACGGTTCCAAGTTCCAGTCCAATGTAGCCGCCGCCAATCACCAGAAACGTCTTGGGAACGTCCTTCAAGTCCAGTGCTCCGGTCGAGTCCAGAATATTCGCGCCAGTCGCCGCGAGCGGCCCCGGCCGTGCCGGAGAAGAACCGGTGGCGATGATAATCTTGTCGAATTGCAGTGTCTCTTCGCCGCCGGCAGCTTTCTTCACCTTTAGGGTCGTTGAATTCACGAAGCTTGCTTCGCCCTGGATGTATGTCACCTTGCGCTGCTTTGACATCATGCCCAGGCCACCGGTTAACTTCGCCACTACGCCGTCTTTGAATGCGCGCAGCTTGGCAATATCAATTTTCGGCTCAGCAAATTCGACACCCCAACTTGCCGCATGCCTGGACTCGTTAATCAGCGCCGAAACATGTAGCAGCGCCTTGGAGGGGATGCAGCCGCGATAAAGACACACCCCGCCAGGATTTTTTTCAATATCGATGAGAGTCACGTCGAGGCCGAGGTCGGCGCCGAGGAAGGCAGCGGCGTATCCACCCGGGCCACCGCCAATCACTGCTACTTTTGCGTTCTTGTTAGCCATGTCTCGCTTCCATGTTCGCTTTGAAGCATCGCTTCGCAGCGGTCAAGCCTCTTCGGCTTTCTATGTTTTTCGCTCAGATAGTAAAGAGCGCTCTATGTCCCGGAAAGTTTCACACCCGTCAAACAATCCTATCCCTGCACCGAAAGCAGGAACGGCTGCTCTAGCGCATCCACAATCCAGCGCGTAAAGCGTGCAGCATCGGCCCCGTCAATAATGCGATGGTCGTATGACAAGGATAACGGCAGCATGGTGCGCGGTTCAAACTGGTTATTCATCCACACCGGCTCCATCCTCGAACGCGACATCCCAAGGATTGCGACCTCAGGATGATTGACAATCGGCGTGAACGACGTACCACCTACACCGCCAAGATTCGTGATCGTAAACGATCCGCCTTCCATGTCCTCCGCCGTAAGCTTTTTGTCGCGAGCCTTCTTTGACATTGCCGAAAGCTCTACCGCAAGCTCGATGATATTCTTCCTGTCTACTTCGCGAATCACCGGAACCAGCAGCCCGCGGTCGGTATCCACTGCTACACCAATATTGATGTAGCGCTTGTAGATAATCTCCTCGCTCGTCATGTCAATGGAAGCGTTGAATTGCGGAAACGCCTTCAGCGCCGATGACACAACCTTCAGCGCAATCGCCGTCATCGTCAATTTACCGCCGGCCTTTTCTGCCTTCGGCGCAAATCTCTTGCGCAGTTCTTCCAGATCGGTCACGTCGGCCTTGTCGAACTGGGTGACGTGCGGAATCACATTCCACGCCAACGCCAGATGCTCAGCGGTCTTGCGGCGCACACCGCGCAACGAAACCTTTTCGATATTGCCCCAGCGGCTGAAATCAGGCAGTTTGACGGCCACTCTTCCGCCTCCGGACGCAACCTGCACTCCCGTCGACGGATCGGCCATTCTCGCAAACACACCCTTGGCGAACGCCTTTACATCCTCTTCGCTGATGCGTCCGCCCGGGCCACTTCCCTTCACCAGATAAATGTCCACGCCGATTTCGCGCGCCAGCTTGCGCACAATCGGCGCAGCCGGAACCGTCCTGTGTTCGTGCCCCGCGTGCTTGGTCAGTCCCGTAGGATGACGCTGCAACTCAATCTCAGGAGGAGCGTCCGGCGGAAAAGCCTCTTCTTCACTCTTGCCTTCCAGCGTACGCGCCGATCGGAAGCTATGCCGCGCCATTGCCATCGAGCTCTGGTCTGACGGATTCTCCTCCACCTCAGGCTTGTTCTCCTTGGCAGGTGTAGCCTCCGCCGGAGTGCCGGCTGCGGCAGCGACGGTAAAGATGAGGTCGCCCACCTTCAGCCTCTGTCCCACTTTTGCCTGCACCTCGTGTACCTTGCCCGTCACCGCCGAAGGGACTTCCACCACCGCCTTGTCGGTCTCCAGTTCCAGCACTGTTTGACCAGCGGTAATCTCTTCGCCCGCCTTCACCAGAACCTTGACGACATCACCAGACTCGATATTTTCGCCAAGTTCCGGCATCCGGAACTCTGTGATCGCAACGTTCACGGACGGCGCATGCAGTTCCGGCACTGGCTTCTGCGCAACGTTCTGCCCGGCATTCTGCGCCGACGGTGCGGCAACGTCCGCGTCTTTCGTCTTCGCAGGCTCGGCATCTGCGCCTGCCGTCGAATAGGTAAACAGCACATCGCCCACTTTGACCCGTTGCGACGGCGTCACAATCACCTGTTCGATCACGCAGTTTACCGACGAAGGCACTTCAATCACCGCTTTGTCTGTTTCCAGTTCGACCACGGTCTGCCCGTCCTTGATCGATTCCCCGGCAGTAATCGCGATCCGTACCACGTCACCGGCCTGGATATTTTCGCCAAGTTCCGGGAGTCTGAATTCTGTGGCCACAATGCTTCCTTTCAGTGGGTGCGATCCCTATGACCGCGCGCTTGAATCTTCGCGCTCGCAGACCGCAAGAGGCGGTTCCGGAGCGCCCGAACTACTTTCGCCGACATTACACGGTGAACGGATCTGGGCTTTCGGAATTAATTCCGAGATCAGTGATCGCCTTCTTCACATCAGCGACTTTCATCTTGCCCTCGCGCATCAATCCCGTCAGTGTGGCCAGCACAATATGCTTAGCATCCACAGCAAAGAAGTCGCGCAGCGAAGCGCGGCTCTCCGACCGTCCGTAACCATCGGTTCCCAGCGCAATCAATGGACGCGGCATCCACTGCGAGATCGACTCGGGAAGCGCTTTTACATAGTCGGAAGCGGCCACCAGCACGCCTTCCGTGTCCTTCAATTGCGATGCGATGTACGACTCCCGCTGCTTCGCACCCGGATGCAGAATGTTCCAGTGTTCGCAGGTGTTGCCATCTTTGTAGAGTTCCTTGTAGCTAGTAATGCTCCACGCGTCGCAGGCGACTTTATACTTCTCTTCCAGAATCTCCGCCGCTTTCAGCACTTCCATCATGATTGCGCCTGAGCCAAACAACTGCGCCTTCTGCTTGGCAGACTTCAGTCCGGAGCGCTTGAAGCGATACAGCCCCTTCAGAATGCCGTCGCGCACGCCCTCTGGCATATCCGGCTGCACCCATATCTCGTTCATCACCGTGATGTAGTAGAAGATGTCTTCCTGCTCCACGTACATCCGGCGAATTCCTTCCTGCACGACGATCGCAATCTCGTAGGCGAATGCGGGATCGTAGGCCAGCAGGTTCGGAACAGGATAGGCAAGCAAGTGGCTGTGTCCGTCCTGATGCTGCAAGCCCTCTCCTGCCAGCGTGGTGCGTCCTGCGGTGCCGCCGCATAAAAAGCCCTTGGCGCGCTGATCTCCTGCCGCCCACACAAGATCGCCCACGCGTTGCAGACCGAACATGGAGTAGTACACAAAGAACGGAATCGTATTGATTCCATGATGCGCGGGCGAGGTGCCCGCGGCAATGAACTCCGAAAGTCCACCTGCCTCCGTAATTCCCTCTTCCAGAATCTGCCCGTCCTTGGCTTCCTTGTAGTACAGCAAGGTGTCCATATCGACGGGCTCATAATTCTGTCCAACGCTTGAGTAAATACCTACCTGCCGGAAGAGCGCCTCCATGCCGAACGTGCGCGCCTCGTCTGGAATGATTGGAACGATCAGTTTGCCGACCTTCGGATCGCGCAACAACTTGGCGATCATGCGCACCAGAACCATCGTGGTGGCAACCTTGTGATCGGGTTTGCCGGTATAGAACTCTTTGAATATTTCTTCGTTCAGCGGCTCCAGCTTAGGCGCGCGCATCTTGCGGTCCGGTAAATATCCACCGAGTTGTTTGCGGCGCTCTCGCATGTACTGAATTTCAGCACTGTCGTCTGACGGACGATAGAACGGCGCGTCGTGCAGTTTGTCATCTGCAATCGGAATCCCAAAACGCGAGCGGAAGATCAGCAACTCCTCGTCGTTGATCTTCTTCTGCTGGTGGGTAATATTCCGGCCTTCGCCGCTCTCGCCTAGTCCGTAGCCTTTGATCGTCTTCGCCAGAATTACAGTCGGCGAGCCCGTGTGCTCCACTGCGGCCTTGTAGGCGGCGTACATTTTGATCGGGTCGTGGCCTCCGAGCCGCAGCTTTTCAATCTGCTCGTCGCTCAGGTGCTCCACCATCTTCAAGAGCCGCGGATCTGTGCCAAAGAAATTCTTCCGGAAGTAGGCCCCGCTCTCAACAAACATCTTCTGATACTGGCCGTCGCAAACCTCGCCCATGCGCTTCACCAGCAATCCGTCACGATCGTTCTGGATCAACTGATCCCAGTCTGAGCCCCAGATGACCTTGATTACATTCCAGCCAGCGCCGCGGAAGATCGCTTCCAGTTCCTGAATGATCTTTCCATTGCCGCGCACCGGCCCATCCAGCCTCTGCAGGTTGCAGTTGACCACGAAGATCAGGTTGTCGAGGCGCTCGCGCGATGCCAGCGTGATCGCGCCCAGCGACTCCGGTTCATCCGTCTCACCGTCGCCTAGAAATGCCCATACCTTGCCCTGATGGCTGTGCTTTAGTCCGCGGTTTTCAAGATAGCGATTAAAACGCGCCTGGTAGATTGCCTGGATCGGTCCGAGTCCCATCGAGACCGTCGGAAACTCCCAGAAATCAGGCATAAGCCATGGGTGCGGATACGAACTTAATCCTCCACCTTCGGCCAGCTCTCGGCGAAAATTCTCAAGTTGCTTTTCGGAGATTCGTCCTTCCAGAAATGCCCGCGAGTAGATTCCCGGCGCGGCGTGTCCCTGGAAGAACACGAGGTCGCGGTCGCCATCCGGAGTTTGCGCACGGAAGAAATGATTGAACGCAACTTCATACAGCGTCGCTGCCGATGCGTAGGAAGACATATGCCCGCCAATGCCTTCCTGACGCTTGTTCGCCCGCATGACCATGGCCAGCGCGTTCCAGCGGACCAGGCTCTTGATGCGGCGCTCCAACTCCTGGCTCCCAGGGAAAGGCGGCTGGCTGGAAGACGGAATCGTATTCTGGTATGGAGTTGTTGCAGAGAATGGAAGACGGAAGCCGGAGCGGGCGGTGTGCAATTCCAACTGCTGCAATAGCCGTCCTGCCCGTTCCGCGCCGCCATGCTCCAGAACGTAATCTAAGGAATCCAGCCACTCACGGGTTTCTAAGACTTCCTGTCCTGCTTGTTCACGCTGATCCGAAGGATTCACTCTGTAAGTTCCTCTTCTGTCCGTACTCTAGCCTTCTATAGTACAGCTTAGCCTTTGCTGAGTGAAATCCCCTAGGGACACTCTGATTAAGTTCTCTGCTTTCCACAGTGTCATTGTGTAGATTGAGTTGAGAGACTCTGAAGACAATGAGACAGCGGACACTAGCGATGACAACTGGATTTGAGCGGTACAGC
>Ga0182030_10000544_pt1 | contig 71811 bp, 71 predicted proteins | sample 812S3MmetaG_FD_121299 | JGI IMG/M metagenome (GOLD analysis project Ga0182030, IMG submission 121299) | Permafrost microbial communities from Stordalen Mire, Sweden - 812S3M metaG (Illumina Assembly) | ecosystem: Environmental > Terrestrial > Soil > Wetlands > Permafrost | place: Sweden...
GCCCAGGTCCTGCTCACCTATTTCGATTTGGACAGCCGCTCGCTCTACGGGAACATCCAGCGCAGCGTGGAGCATCTGCTCGCGCATAAAGGCATCGTCCCCATCTTCAATGAAAACGATGTCGTCTCTTATGACGAACTCGTCGGTGCGCGCTTCGGCGACAACGACCAGCTCTCGGCCCACGTCTCCATCCTGGCCCGCGCGGAACGGCTGATTATCCTCTCGAACATTCGCGGCCTGGCCACCAATTCCGACGGCACGGGACGCCTGATCCGGGATGTGCACGGCATCACGCCGAAAATCCAAAAGCTCGCCGGTGGCACACAAAGCCCGACCTCCGTCGGCGGCATGATCTCCAAGCTCAAGGCCGCCCGGATGGTCAATGCGGCGGGCATACCGATGCAAATCGCCAACGGCCGCCAAAAAAACGTCCTCGTCTCGATTTCCAAAGGCGAGGCCGTCGGCACGATCTTTCATCCGTGATGGTCTCTTCAGAACGTCTATCTATTTTACCGAATCCTTTGTTTTGTCACGCTTATCGGTCTGCTCCTGGAGTGTTCGTTCATAATAACTTTTATATTTCGTCATAACCTCGTCCAGTCTCTTGTCCGATGGTGAATCAGCAGGGAAGAGGGATCCATCTCCGTTGGGATGATCGAGCTGCCAGCACGCCGCAATATCCAGCAGCCCACCATCAGCTTTGGGTTGTATGAATAGGGCCATCGGGGAAAATTCATTGTTCACAGCGAGGTTAACGCCCATGCCCATCGCAAGAGCATCAACAGCGCGATCCCGGGCCTGAATATCATTGGTCGTTCGAGCTTGACCGTAGATTTGGATTAAATGTACGGGAAGGCTACTGCCAAGAATCTGTCCATCGATTACGCCGGTTCGCCAGCCGTAAATTGTGCCGATGACAAAGCCAATGAGTAAAGTGATTGCGGCGATAATTGTAGTTTTCATAGGCCAGGCCGAAGTGGGAGAGATATTGAAAAAACGTCAGCAGCTTTTCACAGAGTAGTGCGACAGTCGAGATTCGAATACGAAGTCGCTTCTTATTCCTCGTTCCCAAGTTGTACTTGGGAACGCACTTGCTGAGGCAATTTTATTGCCGATCTTGGCGCGGTGATTTTAGATTCAGTCAGCGCGAAATGGAATTTCGCGGGAACAAGAAACGTTCCCAAGTACAACTTGGGAACGAGGAAACATTATCCATGCCTCGCCGCTCCTCCCTCACTTGGAAATTCGAGCGCGGGTTGCGTCCCGAGGGCGCGGCCATCATCGCCGGGGTGGACGAGGTCGGACGCGGTTGCTGGGCAGGACCGGTCTTCGCGGCGGCGGCGATCTTGCCGGATGGACTGCGGCACAAACATCTCAACGACTCAAAGACGCTCGCGGTCGAGTACCGCGAGGAATTAAGCGTGTTTCTCTGTGGTCACACGGAAGTCTGCTGGGCCATCGGAGTCGCCTCGGTCGAGGAAATCGAGACGCACAATATTCTCCAGGCCAGCCTCCTCGCCATGCGTCGCGCGGTCGAGGGACTTCCCCTGCAGCCGCACCTTTGCCTGATCGACGGCAACCAGAAGGCCGGCCTCGCCTGCCGGGAACTCACCGTGATCGACGGCGACGCGCGCTGTCCCTCCATCGCCGCCGCGTCGGTCATCGCCAAGGTCGCGCGAGATCGCGCCATGGCGGAGCTCGCCGCGCTTTACCCCGGCTACGGATTGGAGAATCATAAGGGTTACGGAACCCCGGAACACGCGCGTGCCCTTACCCTTCACGGACCTTGCCCAATACATCGGCGAACGTTTCAACCGATACGAAAGTACGCCCGCGCCCAAGCTGGCGACCGCGTCTGAGATCGGCGCTTACGGAGAACGCGTTGCGGCCGCTTTCGTACGCCGTCACGGTTATCGGGTGCTGATCCGCAATTACAAGACAACCGGGGGCGAAATCGACCTGGTCTGCCGTCACGACGACGTCCTGGTTTTTGTTGAAGTCAAAACCCGCGCCGCGAGAGATCCCGTTCATCCGTCGGAATCAATCGACGAGCGCAAGGAGAATGCCCTTCGCCTTGCCGCCCGCCGCTATCTCGAACTCCTTGATAGCGAGGACATCACCTATCGCTTCGACACGGTGGAGGTCCGGCTCGACGCGGGCGAAATCCCCGACTGTACGCTGCTGCCGAATTTCTTTGCATAGGAGCGACCATCCTGGTGCGCGGTTAGATTTGACGACAGCCCGGTAAGGCGGAAAACTACCTGCTCATTTATGCCAACTGCCAAACCGATTGTCATCATGGGCGCGGGCCCGGCCGGGTTGACCGCGGGTTGGCAACTGATCCGCGCGGGACATGAGGTGGTGGTATGGGAAGCCGATCCCTCGTATGTCGGGGGAATTTCCCGGACCGTGCAGGCGGAAGGTTACCGCATCGACCTCGGCGGACATCGCTTCTCCAGCAAATCGGTGGAAGTCAATGAAGTCTGGCGTCAGATCATGCCGGACGAATTCATCGAATGCCCGCATCTTTCGCGCATTTGTTATCAGGGCAAATACTTCGATTTCCCCCTGGAAACCATGAACGCCTTTCTCAATTTGGGACTCGTCGAGAGTATCCGCATTTTCTGGAGCGGTTCCAAGGCGCGCATGAACCGGACCAAGCCCGAGGCGTCGCTCACGCAGTGGGTCACCAATCGTTTCGGCAAGCACCTGTTCGAAGCCTTTTTCAAACCCTACATTGAAAAGATCTGGGGCATTCCCTGCGATGAAATCAGCGCCGACTGGGCAGCGGAGCTGCTCAAGGGAACTTCCCTGCGCGAGGCCGTTCTTGCCTCCCACAAGGGCGGGAAGGCCACGGCCAAGGCGCCCATCCGGAATTATTATCCCCGACTCGGTCCCGGCCAGATGTGGGAGACAGCGGCCAATAAAATCCTGGAAAGGGGTGGCGGAATATTTCTGGATCGCCGCGTTCAGACCATCCATTGGGATGAATCCGGCGTCACGCATATCACTGGCACCAATCATGCGGGCGAGTTTTTCCAGCAGGAGGGCTCCCATTTCATCTCCTCGCTTCCTCTCAGGGAACTGATGCTCTCCCTCGATCCGCCACCGCCCAAGGAAGTCGTGGCGGCGGCCAAGGCCCTCCGTTACCGGGATTTTATCACCGTCTGCCTCATTGTGGACCGCGAGAAGGTTTTTCCGGACAACTGGGTTTACATTCAAGACCCGTCGGTCAAGGTCGGTCGCGTCCAAAATTACAAGAACTGGAGCGCGGCCATGGTGCCCGACCCCAAGTTCACCTCGCTGGGCATGGAATATTTCTGCTTTGAAGGCGATAACCTTTGGACCGCCACCGATTACGATCTCGCCCAACTTGCCATCCGCGAAGCGGAGCAGATCGACTTGATCAAACCTTCGGAAATCAAGGACGCTTTTGTCGTACGAATGGCCAAGGCCTATCCCATTTACGACCTGCATTACCAGGACCATCTGAATATGATCAAAGAGTGGGTCTGCCAGTTCGCAAATCTGCAACCGGTGGGCCGCAACGGGATGCATCATAACGATAGCCAGGACCATTCGATGATGACGGCCATGCTCGCGGTCCGTAATATTCAGGGGGGTAGTTACGACTGCTGGAAGGCGACCACCGAGGCGGAATACCCCAAGGATTCCAAGAGCTGAGCTGAGTTGAGTTGACTTCCTTCCCCTCTCCATGCCCGATCGCCGCCCACCTCCCGTTCGGCTTAACTCGTCCTCACAGACCAAGTCTCCCAAATCGAGACCGCCCAAGCGCCGTCGCAAGGCCGGGTCGACCAGGGCTAATTCCGCCCTGTTGTACTGGATTGCCGGGGGACTCATCGTCCTCCTGGCTGTGCTGATTGCGATCTGCGTTGAAACCCCGGAGATTAAAGGATGGTTCGCGAGTCGCGAGGTTCCACCCGAAAATCTTCTCCCTCTTCCGCAAAAGCCGTCGACTCCTCCCCAACCGACGGCGGAAGAGGTGCGCCGCAAAAAGCTAAAGGAAAAAGTGGCCGAGGAGACGCGCCTTCTGGTGGAACGCCCTGCGCCGAAGCCCATTCTTCCGCCAACTCCGACCGCGCCGCCGGTGACAACAACCCCGTCTCCCGCCAAAGAAACGACGCCGCCCCTCGTCCAGCCGATCCCGATCGGCGCCGTCCCCGGCGCGCCCGCCCGCGCGTTGCCGGTCGACATGAACAAGCTCGATACCGAACGCATCGCCGCCTATCAGGTCGCGCTCGAGCGCATCCATTTCTCCTGCGGTTTCATCGACGGCGACCAGGGAATGCGCACGCAGCGGATGTTGCGCGCGTATCAGGCCAGCCGCGACTTGCCTGTCACCGGCTTTTTGGATGAACCGACCCGCAATGCCATCGGCGAACCGGGCGAACCTTTTCTCAGCTACATCGTCACGGCGGACGATCTCGCCTCGATCATGCCCAAACCGATGACGTGGCGGGAAAAAAGCCAGGTGTCGCGCCTCGGCTACAACGAGATTTGGGAACTGCTGGCCGAGAAATTTCACTGCACACGAGGCTACCTGAAAGATCTCAATCGCGGTGTGACCACGCCTGTCGCCGGAACAGAAATCATCGGGCCCAAGGTCTTTCCCGCCGCGCCGATTCCCAAGGCCGCCTCTCTCCGCATTCTTCTCTCGGAAACCAGCATCGAGGCGCTCGACGCGGGGGGCAAAGTCATCGCCTTCTTCCCCTGCTCCATCGCGAAGGACAAGAACAAGCGGCCTCACGGGCTCCTCACGGTCAAGGTGGTCGATCCCAGGCCCGATTACACGTTCGACCCGGCGCTCTTCGTCGAGGCCTCCAAGGCCGAGGGCATCACGCATAAAATGGTGCTTCCACCGGGTCCGCGCAATCCGGTTGGCACAACCTGGGTCGGTCTCAGCCTTCCCGGTTACGGCATCCATGGCACACCCGACCCCGAGGCGATCTCCCGCACACAATCCCACGGCTGCTTCCGCCTCGCCAACTGGAACGCCGAGAAGGTCCTGAAGATGGTCAGGGTCGGCACGCCCGTGGATGTCGAGCCGTGAGAAATCTATAATAATATGACGGCGCCCAAACTAAGGTCGCCGCGTTGGAAGCGGGTCGCGAGGCCTTGGATGATAGGATTATTAACCAGCCGCATTTGTGGCAGGCGAATTTGTCGCTGGCGTATTCGTGGAAGGCGTATTTGTCGAAGCGGGAACTTCTCCGGGCTGTTCAACTGGCCTGACATGGTCCGGATTGATGTAGTTGGTTGAACTTGGGGAAATAATCGCGGGAGCATCCGATCTCTTGGCGGCGACCGCATTCGTCGGAGGGAGGGAGTTCTCACCCGGACCTGCCGCGATATCGGACGAAATGGAAGAAGAAGTCTCCGCCACTTTCAAAGCACTGACCAAATCATTCCAGATTTGCGGCTGCTCAGCGCGAAGATAGGCAACCGCAACAACGAACAGGACGATCACCAAAGCGAAATACTTCATCCCACGATGATGATGAGTAGTTCACCAATATCAATTATTATTACGGTTCCACCTCTGATCACGCGCTGAACGTACTCAGGACAAGCTCAGAACACCACTATACGCAGAAACCCCCGCACGGCGCGCGACGGCTACTCACAGGAAACGCGACCCCTAGGCCCGGGCGGCGGCTTCTTTGTCGGCCTTGACCTTGCGAGCGGCGGTGGCTTTTTCCTTCTTCGCCACGGTCGCCTTGACGCGTTCCTTCACAAAGAGGGCTTCCTTGCCCTTGCGTCCGCGAAGATAGAAAAGCTTGGCGCGGCGCACCTGGCCTTCGCGTTCCACTTCGATCTTTTCGATGCGGGGTGAGTTAAGCGGGAAAACGCGCTCGACGCCCTCGCCGTAGCTGATGCGGCGGACGGTGAAGCTTTCATTGAGGCCGCGCCCCTTGTGGCCGATGATGATGCCGGCGAAGACCTGCACGCGTTCCTTGTCGCCTTCCTTGACGCGCGTGTGGACTTTGACGGAGTCGCCCACGCGGAACGGCACATGTTTTTTGATTTGTTCGCCTTCGATTTTTTCGATCAGTTTCATAGGGGTATGGGTATTGGGTTAAGCTTCGTTTAAAAGGTCGGGACGAACTCGCTCGGTGAGGCGCCGACTCTGTTCCTGGCTCCATTGTTCGATTTTGCCGTGATGGCCCGACAGGAGAATATCCGGCACACGCCAGCCGCGAAATTCCTCGGGCCGCGTATATTGCGGGCCTTCGAGCCAGGGCCGTTCGGCGCTGAACGATTCGGTCTGCGTGCTGGCCTCGTTGCCGACAACATTAGGTAGCAACCTCACCACGGCATCAATGACAACCAGCGCGGCCAGCGCGCCGTTGGTAAGAATAAAATCGCCGATGCAAAGCTCCTCTTCCACGAGATGCTCGCGGACACGTTCGTCAACGCCTTCGTAATGGCCGCAGATAAAGATAATACGCTCCAACCCGGCCAGTTCGCGCGCCTTGGCCTGGTCGAATCGAGCGCCGCCCGGGCTGAGCAGGATGACGCGTCCGGGCTTGGCCGCCTTGGACTGGACGTCCTGCACCGCGGCGAAAATGGGCTCGCACTTGAGCAACATGCCGGGCCCGCCGCCATAGGGCTTGTCATCCACCGTGTGATGCTTGTCGGTGGCATAGTCGCGCAATTGATGAAGCTCAATCTCCGCCTGGCCACCGCGCCGGGCGCGCCCCATGATGGACGCGTCAAGCGGTCCTCGCAGGATTTCAGGGAAAAGGGTGATGACGTCGATGCGCATGGAAGACGGGGAAAAGTTTTCGGACGGAATTAACAAGATTTACAGGATTAAAAGCAGGGGAAATTTTGGATGGGGTTAGTTAATGAGAATTATAGGATTGTCAGGGAGGTTCTCCTGTCTGAAATCAGCCTGCCTTAAAAATCATGTTAATCTTGTTAATCCTGTCAAAAATCAGTGGTCACGAATTCTCGACCACTTCGACGGCCAGATGATTGCCGGCCTTATTGGCGGCGTTGATCAGGGAACGAATGGCGCTGATGGTGCGTCCGCCTTTGCCAATGACGAGTCCGACATCGGCGGGGTGCAGGCTGACGCGATAACCCGTTTCTTTTTCGCCGATAACTTCGCTGATCTGGACGTCGTCCGGGTTATCGACAAGACTGCGCACCACATATTCCAGAAAGTGTTTCATGGGTACGCACGTGTCCTCAAATTAAGCGGTTGCTTCAGCTTTCTCGGCTTTTTCCGCCGCAGCCGACTTCGCCTTCGCCTTTTTCAGGATGCTCTTGACGGTGTCGGAGGGGAGTGCGCCCAGCTTCATCCAATGAGCGGCGCGTTCAAGCTTGATGGTCGAGTTATCGCCCTTCTTTTTAGGATCGTAGGTGCCGATAAGTTCGAGAAATTTACCGTCGCGAGGACTGTGCTTGTCCGCCACCACGATGCGGTAGTAGGGACTGTTTTTCGCGCCGTCGCGCCGGAGTCGGATGATCACTGCCATAAGTTGTTTCTTTCGAGTTGTCTAACGCTTGCCCATTAAGTTCCGCAGCATCTTGTCCGGGCTTCCGCCGCGAGTGAGCCGCTGCATCATCTTCTTCATCTCTTCGAACCGATGCAAAAGTTCGTTGAGTTCCGTCACGCTGGTGCCGCTGCCGCGCGCAATGCGCTGCCGTCGACGGGCGTTCAGAACGGACGGGCGAGACCGTTCCTCGTGGGTCATGGAGCGAATCATCGCCTCGACCCGGCGAAGCGATTTCTCACCATCGACCGAATCTGGCATCTTAGGCATTCCCGGAATCATGCCAAGCACATTTTGCAGGGGGCCCAGCTTCTTCACCATTTTGATCTGGTCGAGGAAGTCCTGGAGGTCGAACGAGTTCCTGGCCAGTTTCTCCGCCATTTTCTCGGTCGAAACGGCGTCGAACTCGGTCTGCGCCTTCTCGACCAGCCCAACGATGTCGCCCATGCCGAGCAGCCGCCCCACAAGCCGTTCCGGTTGGAAGAGTTCCAACGCGTCGATCCCCTCCCCGGTACCGAGAAAGCGAATCGGGACTTTTGTGACCCGCTGGAAGGAAAGCGCCGCGCCGCCACGCGTGTCGGCGTCGAATTTGGAGAGGACAAGGCCGGTCAGTGGCACGCGGCTGTGGAAGGCCTGCGCGACCTTGACCGCAGTCTGGCCCGTGGCGGCATCGGCAACGAGGAGCGATTCTTGCGGCTCCCACGCCTTGCCGACCGCTTCAAGCTCCGCGAGTAGCGAGTCATCGACATCGAGGCGACCGGCGGCGTCGAAGATCGCGACCTCGGCGCGGAGCCGCGTGACTTCTTCGCGGGCCAGCTTCGCGACGGCCTCGGGACTTTTCTCGCCGGGATAGGTAAGGACGGTAACGCCGATCTGCTTGCCCAAGATTTGCAATTGCTCGATGGCCGCCGGACGCGCCAAGTCGCCCGCAACCAGGACAACGTGCTGTTTGTATTTCTTGAACCAGGCGGCGAGCTTGCCGCAAGTCGTCGTCTTGCCCGCGCCGTTCAACCCGCAGAGCAGAATCCGCAATGGGCGATTCGGAGTCAGTTCCTTGGTCTCGCCGCCAAAAATCGCCAGCAACTCGTCGTGGACGATCTTCACGAATTGCTCGCCGGGGCGGATGCTCGCCAGCACCTCCGCACCCATCGCCTTTGCTTTCACCTCGTCGCAGAACTCCTTCGCCACCTGGTAATTCACGTCGGCGGCCAGCAGCGCCAGACGCACCTCGCGCACGGCATCGGCGACGTTGCTTTCGCTCAGTTTACCGTACCCGCGCAGTGTCTTGAAAACGCCCTGCAGTTTTTCTTTGAGTAGATCAAGACTCATGGGCCAGCCACTCTACCGATAAATTCGCGTTCTGTCATCTTCCCCTTCCGTCATCCCGAACCTGTGGAAAAATCAGTTTTGTCTTAACATTCCTGTTGCTCCTTACAAGGGCCTTAGCAATCTTGCATTCCATTTATTTGTTTTGGAGGAGTCTCAGAAATCAACTCTGCATCGGGTGAGTCTGATTTTCTGATCTTTATCGTGACATCCGACATATTCGGTCCCCCGTAAAGTCGAAATGTAAATTTCGATCCTTCCCACTTCAGCGGTTTAAGAATCCAAGCGGTCTCTGCTCCGCCATGTAAGTTTTCCATCGCCTTGCTCACCGCAGCTCCATACTGCGGGAGGTGCACCTCAATCGCTTTGTGTCCTTTGATGAGAAGGACATATATCTCCATTGAGTGCCGAGTGCCGTGGTCTTGAATTGCAACCATTGATTCATCGCCGTTCCAGAGCGCACTATCGATCTCACTGGCCCCTTTTTGAACGCAAAAGCCACCTCCAACCTGGGCTTGAAACAGGAGCTTGGGAGAATCACCCCCATAAAACCCGAATGCATAACCGTGTCTCATCGGACCGGCGCCAATGACCCAAATTTGATATTTACCTTCCGGTGACAGCCCTCCTTTGAGATTCATCTTCACAGTGTCGGGATAGTCCACCTGCTGATTCGATGCTCCCTGTCCTAACAGTGAAATGCTCGGCAAAAACAGCATTAAAATAAGTATTCTTGTCATAGTTTGATTGCCCTTTCTTCAATTACCCATAGGCGTCGAGCACGTGCTATGAGTATCGCACATTCGAAGTTTTATATTACGCGACGATCGCGAAAGTTATCTATCACCTCTGCAAGCCGAAGGCTTGCCAGCACCGTAGCCGGTGGTTGAGCCCGCCGCGGGCGACACCACCGGGTATATTCCCAACGCAACCCGACCCCGGCAGGGGTCGCAGCACTCTGTGATCCCAGTCGGGATCAAATTTTGTTTTTTCTTTTCCGGTGGTTGAGCCCGCCGCGGGCGACACCACCGGCTATATCCCCAACGCAACCGACCCCGGCAGGGGTCGGATTCAAATCGCAAAAAAACCGGTGCTTCGATCCCTTCGGGATCATGGGCCATCGACAATGCCTTTTGCTGTCGCCCAGAGTTCAGTCCAAATACCGCTCATCGAATTTCACCCCGGAGCGCACCAGCATCGTTTTCAATTCCTCGCGAAAACTCCGTTCCCGGTGATGCTCCTCCTGATTTTCGATGTAGCGCCGCACCTCATCCACGGCGGAGGCGCTGACGGTGAAAGCAGCGTAACCTTCCTGCCAAGCAAAGCCTTTTAGGCAAATCTCATCGTGCACCCACTTGGAAGAACCCTTTTTCAATTCCCGCATGAAATCGGCCAGCAGGTGCGTGGCCCGAAGCTCGACGAGAAGGTGGATATGATCCGCCGTTCCACCGATGCCTTCGCTTAGCCCGCCCAAGCCATTGACGACGCCTCCCAGGTACTGATGCAGACGAGGACGCCACGCCGCCGCAATCGACGACTCACGGTCCTTCGTGGAGAAGACCAGGTGAAAATGCAGGCTTAAGAATGTGGAGGGCATTCTGTAACCCCTAACGGGGTAAACTCCTTTTTGCAACACAACCGGTGGTGTCGCTCCCGCGCTGCGCGTGCGCTCAACCACCGGCTACGGTGCTGCCAAGCCTCCGGCTTGGATGGCTGAACTCAACATCCAACAAACCGAAATGAAAACGATCTGATCACGTTGAGCTGGCGACGCACTCAGCAAGCCTCCGGCTTGGGGACACGCTGCCCCAATCCGGCAGCAACCTCACGGCTCGCGGCGATCTTTTTTCTTATTGGCACGCGCGGCTTGGAGCATTTGATCGTGGTCGGCTTCCTCGACGCCCTCTTCGACCAACCTCTCACTAACACTCCGCCCTTCGTCATCTTCACCGTCAACGGAAGGGACGGTCACGATGTGTCCGGTTGAGCCCGGCAACGGGTCCCAACGTTCAGATTCGGGCGCTGATTCAAGGACGGCCTCTTTCGGGTCTGTGTCTGATTCGCCCGTCAATTCCCGTTTCGCCTGTTCCCAATCGGATTTCGATACCTCTTGTGCTGTACGCCCGTCGATAACCGCCAGTTCAGCTGCCCTCTCTCGCACCATTTTGTGAGTCACCGTGCCGATGCCGGTGGAATTAATGATCAAAGAATTTTCCTGCAGGGGGTCTATTTTCATGGTGATGGTTACACCGCAAGCTTGAACGTGTGTGGTTGGTCCGTCTTCGTTTGACGCATATCGCGATCTTCCCGGACATCGCGGGATTTTGAAAAAATGTTCTCACGCTTCGGCTTTGGACTTGAGGTCGCTTCCCTGGCCTTGCGCTGACGTTGGTTGAGTGCTTTTTGCGAAACAGTGGGTTTGTTCATAGTAATCAAATTTACGCCGAAAATATCGAGTTTCCACCGGCAATCTAACCCGGCTTTTCCATCTCCATAATGGGGTGAACACCCCATATCGTTTCGATCCTGGCGGGGCCTATGTTAATGGGCTCCTTACGAAAGACCCCACTATGCATCAAACCGCAACCGTCGAAAAAAGCGCCACCACAATGAAAGCTCTGGTTTACCATGGACCGGGTCAGCGGGCATGGGAGGACCGGCCCAAGCCGGTGCTGATCGACGCAACGGACGCCATCATTCGGATTACCACCACCACCATCTGCGGGACCGATCTCCACATTCTCAAAGGCGACCTTCCCACCGTGGTTAGCGGCCGGATTCTTGGTCATGAAGGCGTCGGAATTGTCGAGGAAGTGGGCGCGAATGTCCTCAGCTTTCATAAAGGCGACAAAGTTATCATCTCCTGCGTCACCTCTTGCGGCCGATGCAATTTCTGCCGCAAAGGAATGTATTCCCATTGCACCACGGGCGGCTGGATTCTTGGCTTTCAGATTGACGGGACTCAGGCCGAATATGTTCGAATCCCCTACGCCGATAATAGTCTCTACGCCCAACCGGTGGAGACCGATGACGAAGCGGCGACCATGCTCAGCGACATTCTCCCCACCGGTCATGAATGCGGGGTGTTGAACGGCCAGGTGAAGCCGGGGGACATCGTGGCTATCGTTGGCGCCGGGCCCATCGGCCTTTCGGCCCTGCTCACGGCGCAACTCTACTCACCCGCCGAGATCATCATGATCGATCTGGACGATAACCGGCTGGAGGTCGCCCTCTCGCTCGGTGCAACCAAGATGGTGAACAGCTCGGACGGGAAAGCCGTCGAGAAGGTGATGGCGCTGACCGATGGCGCCGGCGTGGACGCAGCCATCGAGGCTGTCGGCATCCCTGCAACCTTCGGCATCTGCCAGTCGATTGTCGCTGCCGGCGGTCGCATCGCCAACGTCGGCGTTCACGGCAAGTCGGTGGAGCTGCACCTCGAGAAACTCTGGGACCGCAATATCACGATCACCACGCGGCTAGTCGACACTGTCACGACACCGATGCTCCTCAAAACCGTCAGGTCGGGTCGCCTCGACCCCAAGAAGCTTGTAAGCCACCGTTTCGAGCTGTCGGAAATCATGAAAGCGTATGACACCTTCGGGAACGCCGCGAAGGAACACGCCTTAAAGGTCGTGCTCAAAAACGCCTGCGCCTGCGGAGAATAAGCGTGAACGAACGCGTTAGCCTAGCCGATGATTGAGTCCGGCCCGGCGGAGCTTTTCTGCGGCGGGTCCTTTTCCTACATTCGTTGCCCGTGGGGCAGAGCGCATGCGACTAAAATCCCGATGATGACGTAGAGAAAATAACAGCCCAACAAGACCCAAATCGAAACGAAGTTCAGCATCGCTATCGTGGTCAACATCACCAGGCAGAAAAGCGCAACGCCGGAAATCACTTCATCGACGCGTACCGGGGTGGGAAGCGTCATTTTCATGACCCAACATCGTTTCCATTCATGATTCCGGCTCCTTGGCTTTTAGCGAAAACCTCTCCTTTTTTGACCAGTTTAACGAGCCAGCCAGAGCAGGGTAAAATGGGACAAGTCCTGATATCCGTCGTACAACACCAATAAAACCATTGCTACCTCTGGCATTCCGCGTATATTAGCTGACTCACATGGCATTGGATAACGCAACAGACGTAATCGAAGTCGAAGGCAAGGTCATCACGATCTTGCCCGGCACGATGTTTCGCGTCGAGCTGGACAACAGCAAGCACGTCGTCCTGGCCCATATCTCTGGCAAGATGCGCAAGCGTTTCATCCGCCTGACCCCCGGTGACCGGGTGAAAATGGAAATGTCGCAGCACGACTTCACCAAGGCGCGCATCGTTTACCGTCTCGACTCGAAGTCCTACCCGCGTCCCGTTCCGCAATAGTTCGCGCCGGCTGGCTAACCGTCTCCCCTGCGCCTGATTCGCTTATTTTTTAAGCTACCTTGCATCGCTTATTTCGCCTATCCTGATCGGCCATGCCCTCCTTTGATGTTGTCTCTGAAGTAGATGAAATGGAAGTGAAGAACGCCGTTGAGCAGGCCCAGAAGGAACTCGCCAACCGCTTCGATTTCCGCGAAGCCAAGGCCGAGATCATCCTCGAAAAGGAGTCGATCAAGCTCAGCGCGATCAACCAGTTCAAGATTCAGGCTCTCGAGGAAATCGTCCTCGGCAAACTGGCCCGCCGCAACGTGAGCCTGAAAAACATCGAGCGCAAGGACGCCGATATTTCCCCGCTCGGCCACGCACGCCAGGAGTTGAAGCTGAAGCAGGGACTCGAGACCGATATCGCGAAGACCATCGTCCTGGCCATCCGCGACACGAAAATCAAGGTCCAGACGCAGATTCAGGACCGGCAAATCCGGGTCACGGGCAAGAACCGCGACGATCTCCAGGAGGTCATCGCCTTCCTGCGCGGCAAGGACTTTCCCGTCGCGCTGAATTATACCAATTTCCGCGCGTGAAACACTGGCTGGTCAAAACCGAGCCGGAGGCCTACTCCTTCGCGCAGTTCCAGAAAGACAAGACGACAGCGTGGACCGGCGTCCGGAATTATACGGCGCGCATCAACCTCCGCGCGATGGCGAAGGGCGACGAGGTCTTCGTCTACCATAGCGTCAGCGAAAAGGCGGTGGTCGGAATGGCCACGGTAATCAAGACGGCCTATCCTGATCCGACCGTCGAGCCGGGCGAAAAAGCCGAATGGTTTTGCGTCGATCTCAAGGCCGGAATGGCCTTTCCCCACCCCGTTTCGTTGGAAACCATCAAGGCGCACCGCACGCTGAAGGAAACCCTGCTTGTTCGCCAATCGCGACTCTCCGTCGCGCCCCTGAGCGAAAAGGAGGCCGCCGAACTGCGCAAGCTGGGCGGGCTGTAGACCTCCAATCAATCAAGGCCTCTTCTTGTCATTACAGCAACCTTTGTTAAAGTCAGCGACCATGCCCGCACGTTTCCGCTCTTTATCCGTCGCCCTTTGCTCAGTTTTTCTTCTTTCCACGCTCGGCCGCGCCCAGCAACTTGCTGCGACCAACGCCCCGGGTTCCGCGCCGGCGGCCCCCGACAAAGCCTCAAACCCCACCCTGACCTCTCCCACTGATGCCGCCCAAAAAATGATCGCCGAAGCGATCAAGCGGATGGGCGCCAACGACACGGAGGGGGCCCTGAATGATCTTTCCCAGGCCCTCAAGCTGAATCCGGACAGCACGGGCGCACTCGTTCTTCGGGCCTCGATCTATTGCCAAAAAAAACTCTGGACCCAGGCCGAGGACGATTTCAAAGCCGCGCAGCGGATCGCGCCCACGAACACTGTTCTCAAATTCAACCTCGTTGAGGTCAAGTTCATGCAAAAACAATACGATGCGGCCCGCCCCGGCTTTGTCGCGCTGGAGAAAGACCCGGAGATGGGAGATTTCGCCTACTATAAGGTCTTTCTCTGCGATCTTTTTGGCGGCCACGAAGCTGTCGCAAAAAAGGAACTCGACGTTTTTAATGATACGATGGCAAATCCCTCCTACTATTTTGCCAACGCTGCCTGGAGCCTGGTTCACAAGAATACCGAAGATGCCCGCGGCTGGCTTCTTTCCGCCTCACGCGTTTACCCTCCCCGCAAGAATGCCTATTACGCGCAGAGCCTAAGGGACTTGGGATATCTGCCGATTCCTGAGCCCACTCAGAAATAACTCCAGCGGAGAGCCGGCGCTACGTACGGCGGCATTTTCTGGCGAAGTTTCGCCTCCTTCCGCAGAAGCTGTCGCACCGACAGCTTCCTCCTCGTGCCTCGCCTCAGCCCAATTTCGATTCGCAACGCGACCTTGAACTATTTTGAATAGACGCCCTAGGATGGGGGAATGTCCACGGAAGCTCACAAACGCATCATGATTGATGAGTATTTTGATGTCATCGTCGAAACCAAAGCCTCCGACCTGCACGTCCAAGAAGGGCAACCGCCCAAAATGCGTCTTCACGGCGACATTCAAAAAATGCGGGACCATGTGCTGACCCATGCGGAAATAGAGCAGATGCTCAGCGAAGTGTCCGGGCCGAAGCGCTGGGAAAAATTCATCAACACCGGCGACATGGATTGCGCCTATGAACTCAGTGCGGATGCCCGTTTCCGTTGCAATCTCCACAAACATTTGCACGGCCTGGGCGGCATTTTTCGACTCATTCCGAACAAGATCGCCACGCTCGAACAATTGAAGGTGCCCCCGATCATCAAGCGCTTTGCCAATATCAAAGGCGGACTCGTCCTGGTAACCGGCCCGACCGGCTCTGGCAAATCGACCACCCTGGCCGCGCTCATCGATTACATCAACAGCAGCTACTCGCGCCACATCATCACGATCGAGGAACCGATCGAATTCGTGCATCAAAATAAGCTGAGCATCCTCACGCAACGCGAAGTGGGCGAGGACACGCCGAGCTTTTCAATGGGTCTGAAAAATGCAATGCGCGAGGACGCAGATGTGGTGCTCGTCGGGGAAATGCGCGACCTGGAAACCATCGCACTGGCGCTGACCGCCGCGGAAACAGGCATGCTTGTCTTCGGCACCCTGCACACCAACAACGCGCGCAAGACGGTTGATCGCATGATCGACGTTTTCCCGAGCAGCCAGCAACCCCAGGTGCGCACCATGCTCGCCGCCTCGCTACGTGGCATTGTCGCGCAGCTTTTGATGAAGAAGGCCGACGGTTCCGGACGCGTTGCCGTGAACGAAATCCTCATCTCCAACAACGCCGTCTCGTCCATCATTCGCGAAGGCGCGGTTGAGAAGCTGACGGACGTGCTCATTAGCGGCAAGGGCGAAGGCATGCAGTTCATGGACGACGCCATCAACACGCTGTTGCAACAGGGCACCATCAATGCCCAGGAAGCCTACATGAAGGCCATCGACAAAACGCGCTTCGCCCCCTTTCTCCAAGGCCCGATGGGCGACATCGCCAAGGCTGGCAAAGGCTCCAAGTCGCCTCCAGGATTGCCTTCCAAGCATTAAACTGCGGCGTTCGCCTTTTCCACTTGCCGCCACAATTCCACCCATTCCGCGGGACCGAGATGCTCAGCACGGCGCCCATCGTCCGTCGACAGGAGATTGGAAAGCTTCTTGCGCCTCTGGGAAAACCCACGCTGGACGACAGCGGCGAAGCGCTCACGGTCCGCCGGAATAACCATGGGCTGAGCGCGCGGCGTGAGTTGCACAGCAACCGACTCGACCTCGGGTGGCGGATAAAAAACCGACCCGGGTAGCGTCCGGACCAGCGCCACATCGTAGCCCGTCTGCACCAAAACCGAGAGGGCGCCGTAGGTCTTGTTTCCCGGCAAACTGGCCAGGCGCTGCCCCACTTCCTTCTGGACGAGAAAAAAAAGCCGCGCCGGCACTCCCGGCAACCGCAGGCATTCCATCAGGAGCGGCGTTGAAATATAGTAGGGCAGATTGCCGCAGATGACGGCGGGCGTCACACCGAGCCCGGGCAACATCTCCAGCGCGTCCCCCTCTCGTAAATCGAGGCTTCCCCGCGTGATTTCGGGACTGAAATGCTCCCGGAGAAAAACGCACAAGCCGCGATCTTTTTCCAAGGCGATCAGATGAAGTTTTTTTTCGAGGAGAACCGAGGTCAGCGCGCCCAGGCCGGGCCCGATCTCAACCACCTTCGCGCCGGGATCGAGTCCCTCAACCGCATGTTCCGCCAGCCACTTTGCCAGGTTTTGATCATGGAGAAAATTTTGACCGAGCTGTTTCAGGGGGCGCAGCCCGCGCGAATCAAGCGCATTACGGATTTCCGTCAAGGTCATCGTGGGCGTGCCTTAGAAATTTTCGTTCACGATATCGAAGACATCCGTGTTGTTGAGAAAACCGCGTAACTGGGACGACCCCTCTCCGCGCGAAGCCAGCCAGGCCGGTTCGGCGATCGGTGACGCCCGGGTTTGAAAACGAAAGGCGGGTTCCGGCTGAAGAAGACCGGACGCGTTCGCGCTGAACCAGCCGCTCTCGCTCTGCTGGCGCAACCACGCCGCCTGCTGACGCGTGACGGCAGGGCCACCCGGTCCGGCCAGCCATGCGGGTTGAGGAGGCGGAGCCATCGGAATGGTCTGGGGTTTGACGGGGTTGCCATTGGCGTCAACCGTGGCAGGCGACGAAACCAGATCGCCGGCCGAAGGCGAAGGCAAGGAGCCCACCGCGCCCAGACTATAATTATTGGTCACCATGACAAGGGCATCCGGGCCGGCATATTCCACGGCGGATTCAATCGCCTCGTCCACCTCGGCAACCTCGTTCACCGCCAGCCGGCCAAAATTCCGCTCTGCCGCCCTCGCCACCAGATCGTGCTCCACGACGAGAAAATAACCCTTGCCGTTGTAGTTGAGGCTGGAAATGGCAACGCGGGTCATTTCAGCCAGTGAAGGTTGCCGTCGATTTTCGGGTTGCAGCGAGGAAAAATAAAACTGGTCTGGAGCAAAGATACCGAAAATCTGGCGCGTATGAAAAGTGGGCCAGGTGGAAACGTTGTTGAGTTCATCGCGCGTGTGGACGATCTCATAACCGTCTTTTTTCGCTTCATCAACGAGGTTCTGACCGTCCCGACGGCCCCATTCGTTCGTGGCGTTGGCGGGCGTGAAGTATTGCTCGCCGCCGCCCAGGACAACATCGATTTTTGCCGAATAAAGCAGGTCAACGGCGTTGCGATAGGGGTCCGGCATTCCTTTGATCGTTGAGTAGAAAGCGACAGGCGTTGGCTGGACGAGGGAACTGGTCGTCACGAGACCCGTCGCGCGCTCCGACTTCTCCGCCGCGTAGATGAGCGACCAAAGTTGTTCGCCGCTACGATCCGTAGCCACAAAACCGTTCTCGACCCGTTTGCCGCAGGCAAGGGCCGTTGCGTCCGCGCCTTCATCGGGCACCGGCTGGCCCGGCTGCTGAATGCCGAGCAGCGCAATGTTCCAGAAAGAATCGAGGTTGAGCATCTCGCTGCGATAGGCCGACCGGCGGCGCGCATCACCGATGGCTGGATCGTCGGGATCACCGTGCGCTAGACTGCGCCCCAATTGTTGCCGGGCCTGATTGAGCGTGTTCAAATCGAGGCCATTGACGACGAAGAGAATGATGGCGTGCTGGCGCTTGATCACAAAGGCGTTCACGTACAGGTAGGCAAAGCCCCCGAACAACGTGAGCACGAAGAGGACCGTCAGGACAATGCGCCATTTCATCTAGAGGAAGTAAACGGGAAAGAGGCCCTTAAGAAAAGGGGGAAGTGCATCGGATGGCTCGGACTAAGAGTGGCGCAGGGGAAATGTCTCCTCCAAAATAGCACACGCCCGCGTCACACCATCCTCTGCGCGAATCAGGTCGCCGATATGTCTCGCACGGGCCGGGGCATCACTCGCGAGCAATCGCTCCAACGCCTGCCCGAGATGCCGCGCGTCGTGCTGATGCGGCAACACAATCTCAGCCACGCCCAACTCCTCGATCCGGCGCGCGTTGTTCGGCTGGTCAAAGGCGAAGGGACACGCCACCGACGGCACACCCGCGCGAAGAGTATGCGAGAGCGTTCCAATCCCGCATTGATGCGCGACCGCGCGAACGCGAGGCATGAGCAGGCCGTAGGGGGCATAGGGAATCGCGAGAATTGTGTCCGGCAGGCGGCTGGGCCGATTCTTCTCCAGACCGATGAGCAGGATGCCACGCAGACCGAGGGTCTCCAAGGCCTCCACCGCGCTTTGATAAAAGGCTCCCGGCTTTTGCACCGCGGTTGAGCCGAGCGTGAAGAGGACGGGAGGTTCACCCCGGCCCAGAAATTCTTCGATTTCCGGGGCCAGTACCGCACCGGGCGGATCGTAGTAGCAAAATCCTGCGATCCGCTTTCCCGCGCTCCAGTCTGGCGGACGCGGCGCGAAGTATTCGCTGTAAAGCTGGAGATTAAGGACAGGCGAGTGAGCGTCGAAAATCGCGTCGCGAACCGGCGGCAGGCCGTGCTTCGCGCGCAGCCGATTCACCACCGGATCGACCATGATGTGCGAGATCATTTTCCCCGCTGACCATATGAATCGGTTCCAGCCACGTCCGAAAAATCCGCGTCCGGCACGGCCAAAGTTGGCCCCCGGCAACGAGTAGGCGGAGGGCACGACGCCTGGGGCGAGGCTCACCGTCGCCCAGGGAAGACCGGTCAGTTCCGCCACGACCGGCGCAGGAAAAGTGAAGTGGTGCGCGATGATCACGTCGTGCGCGGGAGCCTCCGCCAGCAGAGCAGTCATCGTGTGCTCAAAGCCTGGCGCAATCGCCTTGTTCACCAGCGTGTGGAGGGAAACAAGACCGCCCCATTTCATCGACATGACCTCGGGATGATCCTGAATGAAATCCTCGCGCGATGGCTCGCCCGTCGAAACGAAGCGCAAGCCCGCCTTTTCGGTATCCGCGCCCCAATCGGGATGCCCGACGAGGGTCACTTCATGCCCGCGCGACATCAAACCTCGACCGAGTGCGAGAAAAGGATGCAAGTCGCCATGCGATCCCCATGATGTCAGCAGCCAGCGCATGAGGGAAGGGTAAAGGGTGGAAGGAAAAAGGTAAAAGTAAGAACCGGAGACCTTGCTTCGCCCTTTACTTTTTTCCCTTTCCCCTTTTACCTCAGCCCCGGCTGCTGCTGCGTGATGCAGTGAAAAGCGCCAAGGCCCCAGATCAAGTCGAGCGCCGGCCAGAGTACGACGCGGCGGGCAGGAAAGAGCCTCTGTAAAATATCTCGCGCTTGGGCGTCGTTGGGATGATTGAAGCCGGGCATGATCACGACTTCGTTCGCAATATAGAAATTCGCGTAACTGGCAGGCAGGCGCTGGCCCTCTTTTTCGATATAACCCGGCGTGGGCAAATCGACGACGCGCCATGGATTGCCCTGCGGATTACGCATCGCCGCCAACCGCTTGCTGTTCTCACGCAGCAGGGCGTAATTTTCGTCGGCAGGGTCGTCCTCGACAATCGTCACCATCGTGTTCGCGTCGACAAAACGAGTGAGGTCGTCGATATGACCGTCGGTGTCGTCGCCCACAATACCCTCGCCGAGCCAGAGAATTTGCTCCACACCCAGATAGTCGCGCAGGTAAACCTCGATTTCCTTTTGCGTCAGGCTCGGATTGCGATTCTTGTTGAGCAGGCACGCTTCGGTCGTCAGCAGCGTGCCTTCGCCATTCACTTCGATGGAGCCTCCCTCGAGAATCATCGGCGGTGAAAAGAGGCGCATGCCAAAAAGCTTCGCGACATGTTGCGGCACGTCGTCGTCGAGATCGCATGGCGGGTATTTGCCGCCCCAAGCGTTGTAGCGCCAATCGACAATCGCCATCTCGCGCTCGTTGCGGACGAAGATCGGGCCGTGATCGCGGCACCAAGGTTCGTACGCGGGAAAAGGATGAAGTTGAATGCGCGTATCGACCGGCGCATCCGCTTTTTTCAGTGCGGCGCGGATGCCTGTTTCGTGCTCGGGCGAAAAGACGTTAATGTGGACCTGCTCGCCCTCGGCCAGCAATTTGGCCAAGCCCGCCCATGTCGCGGGGATGTTTTCAAACGCGTTGGGAAAGCTGATACCCTCGGGCCGCGGCCAGGTGAGCCAGGTCGCGGCGTGGCGCGCCCATTCCGCCGGCATCTGAAAACCGAGCGAGCGGGGGGTGGTCGGTGTATCTACACTCATATTTTTTATAAAGCCGGTCATCCTGAGCAAGCCGAGCTTGTCTCGGCGCTGTCGAAGGACCTCTAACTATTTTTAGCTTTCCGATAATCCTTGTATTCTTCGCAAACCAGTCCTCCCAGGAACTGTTCGATTTGCTTGCCGCGATTGAGTACGGACTGAGCTTCAGACAATGTTAGGTGGCGGCGCATAATTGGAACCAGGACGGAAAATACAGGAATAGTTAGAGGTCCTTCGACAAGCTCAGGATGACAAAATATTTTAATCCACCAGCCGCCTGGTCAAATCGCCGTAGGCGTCGATGCGGCGGTCGCGCAGGAAGGGCCAGTGGGTCCGCGTGACATCGACCGTGGCCAGATCGATTTCGTGGACAAGGATTTGCTCTTCCTCGATGCCCGCCTTGGCGATGATTTGTCCCGAGGTATTGGCAATGAAGCTCTGGCCCCAGAACTTGATGCCATCGCCACCGATGGGCGTTTCCAGACCAACTCGATTCGTCACGGCCACGTAGCAGCCGTTGGCCACGGCGTGCGCGCGCTGGATCGTCTCCCACGAGGAGTGATGCGCCTCGCCATATTTTTCGCGCTCACCGGGGTGCCAGCCAATCGCGGTGGGGTAGAAAAGAATCTGCGCACCGGCCATCGCGGTCAGCCGCGCGGCTTCGGGGAACCATTGGTCCCAGCAGATGAGCACACCGATTTTGCCAAAGCGCGTGTCCCAGGTGCGAAAACCGAGATCGCCCGGCGTGAAATAAAACTTCTCGTAGAAAAGCGGATCGTCGGGAATGTGCATCTTCCGGTACTTGCCGAGATACGTGCCGTCGGCATCGATGATTGCGGCGGTGTTATGATAAATGCCCGCCGTCCGCTTCTCGAAGAGCGAGGCGACGATGACCACGCCGCGCGTCTCGGCCAGTTCGCAGAAAGCCTCTGTGCTCGGCCCGTTTGGGATTTCCTCAGCCATGGCGAAATTCGCGTGGTCCTCACTCTGGCAAAAATAGGTGGAACGAAACAGCTCCTGCGTGCAGATGATCTGCGCGCCCTGGTCCGCCGCGGCATGGGCGAGCTGCAGCGTCCGGTTCAGGTTGGAAACCGGATCGGCATCCGCCCGGGTTTGCAGTAGACCCAGTTTTACTTTTTGAGATGCGGCCATGAGAAGTTTATTTTAGAGCTTATTTCGCAATTGGCAAAGGCCGTGATTAAAATAAAGCATCTCCAATGCAAGCCATGGAAAGCAACGGACGCGTCTGGTCGCAACACTCCAAAATCACCGGTCGCCGGAGAGCCATCCACCGAGGCCACCTTCGTGGAACGTGGCGATCTTGTTGAGGTCTTCCTCAAAGGTCGGGTAGGAAGTGGCAATGCAGGCCGTTTCCGTAATGGTGGTTTCGCCTTTGGAGAAAAGGCCGAGGATGGCGCAGGCCATGGCAATGCGATGGTCGCCGTAGCTGGCGACTTTCGCGCCGGTAAGCGGGGAACCGCCATGGACAGTCATGCCGTCGTCGTGTTCAGTGACCGTAACGCCGAAGTCCCGCAGGTTGGTGGCCATGGCGGCGATGCGATCGGTTTCCTTGACCCGCAATTCGTGGGCATCGCGAATTTCAGTGTCGCCCTCGGCGATGGCGCCGATCACGGCGATGATGGGCAGTTCGTCGATGACGTTGGCGATTTCCTCGCCCGAAATTTTTGTGCCGCGCAATTTGCGTCCGTAGATGCGGAGAGTGCCGAACGGTTCGCAGGAGGAATCGGAAATGCCTTCGTGAATGTGGGCGCCCATCCGCAGCAGGACGCTGAGCAGCCCGGTGCGCGTGCCGTTGAGACCGAGGTTGGTGATGGTCAGATCAGCGCCCGGCAGGGCGGCGGCGGCGGCGATCCAAAAGGCGGCGGAGGAAAAATCACCCGGCACGCTAAAGTCGCGCGCGTGCAGCCTCGTGCCTCCGCGCACACGAATCGTCTTGGCCTCGCTCTCGGGATTGAGGTCGATGACGGGCGGCGCGTGGAAATGGGCCAGCAGACGTTCGGTATGATCGCGCGAGGGCGTCGTCTCGGTCACGCTGGTGGTCCCGTTGGCAAAAAGCCCGGCCAGCAAAATGCACGATTTCAACTGCGCGCTGGCCACGGGCAGCGTGTACTCGATCCCGGTCAGCGGGCCGCCCTGAATGTCGAGCGGCGCGGTGTGCTTGTCGCCCTGGCCTTCGATTTTGGCGCCCATCAGGCGGAGCGGATCGACGATACGCTTCATGGGCCGGCTCGACAGGGAGGCATCACCGATCAACCGACTGGGGAAAGATTGTCCGGCAAGGACACCGGCCATCAGGCGCATGGCTGTGCCGGAGTTGCCGCAATCGAGCGGTTCAAGCGGGGGACGAAGTTTGCCGTCAATGCCGTGGACGATGAGGCGCGTTTTCGAGTCGGCTTCAATCACGCAGCCCATCGCCTGAAGAGCGCGCATCGTGCAGACGCAATCCTCGCCCGGAAGGAAGCCGGTGATGACGGTCGTGCCGTCGGCCAATGCGGAGAAAAGCACGGCGCGATGGGAGAGGCTTTTGTCGCCCGGGACGGTAATTTCGCCGCCGAGACCTCGGACCTGGCGGACGGTGAGGGTCGATGCGGGAGGTCGGCTCATTTGCGTTTGGGACGTTTGGCGGATAAAAGCGAGCGCGCATCGTGGGCAGCTTTTAGCGTCGCAAGCAACAACGTTTTTGCGGCGGCCTTGTCGGGATTTTTAAGAGCGGTCTCGACGGTTCGCAAATCACGGATCAGGTGATCGACCTGGCCGCCAACGGCATCACCATTAGCCAGCAGGATTTCAGCCCAAAGTTCCGGTGAACCGGAGGCGACGCGGGTGGTGTCGCGAAAGCCGCCCGCGGCCAGCTCGAGATCGCCGAAGGTGACAGCATGATTGACCAAGGCTGCGGCAATGAGATGAGGGATGTGGCTGATGGCCGCCACCATCTGGTCATGCTTCTCAGGGGAAAGGATCGCGAGGTTGGAACCGAGCGCGGTCCAAAACTTTTCTGCGCGGCGTTGCGCGTCTCGAGATGTCTGTTTGGTCGGAGTGAGAATAACGGTGGCGCCGTCGAACAAATCGGGTCGCGCGGCGGAGAACCCGCCCCGTTCGCTTCCGGCCATCGGATGGCTGCCTATCCAAAGCGCTCGATCTTCGAGCAGCGGAGCGACTTCGCGATCCACACTACCCTTGACGCTGCCCACATCGGTAACGAACGCGGTGGGCTTGAGCGCATCGCGAAATTCATGCACCAGCCCGGCCATGGCTTCAATGGGGACGCAAAGGATGACCACGTCGGCGTCGGCCACGGCTTCGCTCGGGTTACCGGTCAGTTCGGCGTCGACTTGGGCGAGGCGGATTTCATCGAGCGCGCGCGGGGAGCGGGCGTAAATCATCAGCCGCTTGGCGAGGCCGCGTTCGGCCAAAGCCAAGGAAAGCGATCCCCCGATCAGGCCGGGGCCAAGGATCGCGACGGTGCCAAAGTTCATGGCGTTGAATTGGTAGCCGCCGATGTCCCTATCGGCGGTGCTTTTTCCGCGACGGAATCAACTGATCCGCCGCTGGGGACAGCGGCGGCTACCTCTGACACGGTGACTTTGGATAGCGGCGTAAAGGAAATAAGCCCCTCCAGCGCAGCAGGCAGCTCCGCGAGGAACCGCGCGTTCTGCTCCGGCGTGCCGATACTGACGCGAATATATTCAGGCAGGTGATAGCTGACCATCGAGCGGACGATGATCCCCTTTTTCATCAGGCGCTTGAAGACTTCGCCGCCGTCGCCGACGCGCACGAGCACGAAATTCGCCGAGGAGGGTATGTACTTCAGTCCCATCTTTGCAAAGGCGTCCTCGACAATGCGCCGGCCCTCGTCGGTGATGGTCTTGGTCTTTTGCTGGTGCTCAACGTCGGCCAGCCCCGCGATGGCGCCGGCTTGGGCGATGGAGTTGGCATTGAACGGTTGCCGAGCGCGCTGGAGCAGGTTGGCAATTTCCGCCGGGGCCAGCCCGTAACCGATGCGCAATCCGGCGAGGCCCTGGATTTTCGAGAAGGTGCGCATGAGCACAACGCGCGCGTCCTGCTTCACATACCCGACGGTGTCGGGCGCGTTGTCGAGGAACTCGTAGTAGGCTTCGTCGAGGACGGCGATGACATGCGGCGGAAGGGCGCGCAGAAAGGCGTCGAGCGCCTCGTTGGTGACCCGCGTGCCGGTCGGGTTGTTCGGCGACGCGAGGAAGATCAGGCGCGTCTGCGGCGTGACGGCGCGAAGCATTGCGGGCAGGTCGGGAGTGAAATCGACGTCGTCGACCACGATGGCGCGGACGCCGAAAAGCTGGGCCATGAGCGTGTAGACGGCAAAGGCGTGGCGAGCCGTGACGATCTCGTGGATGCCGGGCCGGGTGAAGGTGTGGAAAAGCAGCTCGATGATCTCGTTCGAACCGTTGCCGAGCACAACGTTTTCCTTGGTGAGGCCGAATTTCCCGGCGATGGCGTTGCGCAGGTGAAAGCCGCCGCCATCGGGATAAAAATGGGCCGTCTCGATGGCCTTGTGCATCGCGGCCATGGCCAGCGGCGACGGTCCGAGCGGGTTTTCGTTTGAGGCGAGCTTGATGATGGAGGCGGGGTCGAGGCCGAGTTCGCGCGCAACGTCATCGACTGGCTTGCCCGGCTCGTAGGGCACCAGGTCGAGCAGTTCGCGGTTGGCTATGTCTTGTATCGAAATCACTCCTTAATTTGGAGCAGAGAAGGCGCGTTGTCGAGAATGTGTAACGTACCGTTTTTTGACGGAATTAACGGAATTATTTAAATTAAGGGAATTGCCAATGGGGAAATTTGGGATGGGATTGGGATTCAGGGGTAGCCGCCGCACATTCCGCAGGTAGCCCGCGCGGCCCTTGCGCGGGTGCCTTGCATTCGGGTGGCCCGGGCTACTTCGTTGCCCGGATCGCCAGAGGCGACAGGAAGCGATCTGCGCAGTATGTCAGAAAGATATTTTGGATTGCGATTAGTTGGAGATGAACACGCTCGTTTCCAGTCACCACGTTCGGGTTTTGCTCCTTGCGTTCTTGGGCGGTGTCTGCGGCCTTTTGCCAGGACAGGTGAATCCCGCCGCGCCGGAGACGCTGGCCACGAAACGGGAGCAATTGGTAAACGCGGCCCTGGCCCAAGTTGGCGTGACAACGAATTACGATCCTGAGTACGTGAAGTTGAGCTATCCCGGAGGTGACGTGCCCATCGACCGGGGCGTCTGCACCGACGTGGTCATCCGCGCCTTGCGCAAAGTGAATGTCGATTTGCAGGTGCTGGTTCACGACGACAAAAAGAAGTCACCGGAAGCCTATCCTCGCGAATGGGGCAAGAGTCCGCTCGACGCCAATATCGATCACCGGCGCGTGCCGAACCTGATGGTCTTATTCAAGCACGAGGGAAAGCAGCAGCCGCTCAGCCGGTCGGGAGCCGATTATCTCCCCGGCGACATCGTGGTGTGGCGGCTGCCGTCCGGTCTGCTGCATGTCGGACTGGTCACGGACCGCCTTGCGCCGGGGACAAGTCGTCCGCTCATGGTGCATAACATAGGCGAAGGCGCGCAGTGCGAGGATGTGCTGTTTAGATTTGCCCTGGTCGCGCATTACCGGTGGTTTATGTGAGCGGGAATCCCTCCTCGTTCCCAAACTCTATTTGGGAACGGGATTGTCCGCGCAACTCCGTTGCTTTCAGTCGCGTTTAGTTGCAGAAAGATCGGCAATGGAATTGCCTCAGCAATTGCGTTCCCAAATGGAGATTGGGAACGAGAAAAGTCAATAAAGCTCCTTATCGGGGATATTCAAATCCGCGAGGTGAAACAGATATTTTGCAACTTGAGCCATGGCTTTTACTTGTTCAGGTGCATCTTTGTCGAAAGGAACCTGACAGTTAAATCCAAGAGAAAAACCATTCTCGCTGACCGTCAGGGAAAGCGCTGATCCGTCTGCCATCATTCTGCGAGGAGTCTTTAGAAAGGCTTTTCGATTCTTTTCTTCGTTGATGAGTTTAAGAACGGGTAAAAGATCGCTCTCGGATACCATTTTAACAATGTGCTTTGTGTCCTTTTTTCCATTTTCATCGGAAGTAGTAACATCAGTATTGAGAGCTATTTGTCCGTCTGGTGGTCGAAGAATTGTCATTTCGATTTCTCCGTTAAAAGCACGCCAATAGACGAGTTTAAATGAAGAAATAGCGTCCAACTGCTGGCCAATACTTGGCTCACAGCAAAAGAGCCAAGCTAGGCCGCATAAAACCAAAAAATAATATTTCATGAAACGGCTTTCCTTTTGTCTAAATTGAACCTGAGCGAAGCACCTGTCGACGTGAAATCGAGATCAAGTGGCCACCATCCGTCTTGGCAACGGGGCGGTTTGACGTAGCTTTCAGGCGTGATGGAAACATGGCGCGACCTGATTCTGGCTCCTGATGGGGCAAGAGGTGACGTGCCGCCGCCGACCGTCGCCAAGGTGCTCAACATCGCGCTGGCGCTGGTGCTGCTGATCGTGCTGGTGTGGGTCTGCCTCGTCAGCCTTCATTTCCAATGGGGCGTGATGTGGGATTGCCGCGTCGAGCTTTTCAAGGGCTGGATCATCACGGTCGAGATCACGGCGGCGGCGCTGGTGCTGAGCACCGTGGGCGGTTTTGTCCTCGCCCTTGGCCAGCGTTCCTTTGTCCTGCCACTCCGTTATTTCGCGAAGGTGCTGGTGGAGATCGTGCGCTGCACGCCGCTGCTGGTGCTGATCTACCTGCTCTGGTACGGACTCGGCGGCGCACTCGGGATCGGCAATAGCTGGCGGTACGTCATGGGCGTCCTGACCGTCAGTCTTTTCGAAGCCGCTTACATCAGCGAGATTTTCCGCGCCGGTATCGAGAGCATCGGCAAAACGCAGATCGAATCGGCCCGCGCCATCGGCTTCACCCGCGCGCAGACCTACCGTTACGTCATCATTCCGCAGGCCTTCCGCCAGGTGCTTCCGCCGCTGGTCGGGCAGCTCGTATCGCTCATCAAGGACTCGTCGCTTCTGTCGGTCATTGCCATCGCCGAGTTGACCCAGACGGCCCAGCAGGCCAGCAGCAACAATTACGACAATCTCGAAACCTACTTCGCGCTGGCGCTCGGTTATCTCGTCCTCACCATTCCCATTTCGCTCTGGTCGCGCTGGCTCGAGCAACGCTTCAAATATGAAACTTAGCCTTCAGGAAGTGGTGAAGCGGTTCGGCACGCATACCGTGATCGACCGGGTGAGCCTCGAACTCGACGGCGTGCATTGCCTCGCGCTGATCGGGCCGTCGGGCGGCGGCAAATCGACCCTGCTGCGCATCGTGGCCGGGCTCGAATATCCGACCAGCGGCGCCGTCGTCCTGAACGACAAGCCGATCGAATATCGCGACGAAGCGTTGCTGAGCCATCGGCGTTCCATCGGCACGGTGTTCCAGGCCTTCAATCTTTTCCCACACATGACCGCGCTGAAAAACATCACGCTGCCGCTCGAAAAGGTGCACGGGCGCACCCCGGCCGAAGCGCTCGACCTCGCCGAGGGGACGCTGCGCCGCTTCCAGTTGCTCGACCACGCCCACAAGCGGCCGGCGGAACTTTCCGGCGGACAGCGCCAGCGAGTAGCCATCGCGCGGGCCATCGCGATCAAGCCGCAGGTTGTGCTGCTCGACGAGCCGACCTCGGCCCTCGATCCCGAAATGACCGCCGAGGTTCTGGAGCTGATCGAGGAACTCAAGCAAGAGGGGCGTGACCTACTTTTGGTTACACACGAGATGGGCTTCGCACGTCGTCTCGCCGACCGCGTCGCGCTTTTGCATGAGGGCCGCATCGCGGAATTCGGCCCGCCTGAACAGATTTTCGGCTCGCCCGAGTCGGAAGTGACGAAAGGTTTTCTGCGGCGGGTGCTGAGGTATTAATGCCTTCGGCCCGTTAGCAAAGGCTCAATCAGAGGGAAGTCGTTTGCGGAGGGTAAGTACCCACAGAGTCGTTTTGTCGTTATTAAACGAGCGGGGTTCGAGCGTGATGTACAACGTGAAGTCGCCGGGAGCACCAAGAGGCTTGGCAGGGAATTCATAGGGTGGCATGCGTTCGCCGACTTCCATGCACGGAACGAGGGAATTGCCGTCCTTATCATGACCGACCCGGACGGCTCCGCCGGAATACCTCATCTCGAAATTCTTAGCGATGTAGTCGGCCAGGAACGGATCGTCTTTGGCGATTTCTGCGCTGACTCGGTCCCATCCGATTGATCCCCCTGCCAGACACGTGGTCGTTAGAATGAGATAAGTCGCAAAGAGAACCAGAAGGTTAAGTCCGAGACGAGGAATCGCTTTCATAGGGAAATAGGAATGGAAGAACCATCTGCTTTTCTGCTCAACATCTTTGTGTTCTCTGTGTTCTTTTGCGGCTAATTGGCCGTCTCAAAATCTTCAACACGAAGATGAACCGGCGGCGCTTTGACGGCGCCGATCCTGGCGATTTCCTGCACGGCGGCCTGGAGTTGCGACTCGGGCGCGTCATGGAGCATGAGGACAAGCGCGGTCGTTTCGCCGGCATGGGCCTCCGGTTGGATGACCGAGGAGATGCCGATCTGGCGCGAGGCCAGCACGCGCGCGACATCGGCCAGCACGCCGGGCCGGTCGACCACGCTGAGGCGCAGGTAGTAGCGGGAAACGATTTCGTCCATCGTCTTGAGTCGCGAATGAAGCGCCTCGTGGCCGACGTTGCGGGCCTTTTGTTCCTGCGGGAAATGGGCGGCAATTTGCGCGAGATCGCTGATCACCGCGCTGGCTGTCGGATCGCCACCAGCGCCGCGTCCGTAATAAAGCGTGTCACCAACCACGTCGCCGCGGACCAGGACCGCATTGAAGACGCCGCTGACGGAAGCGAGGACATGCGATTGCGGGATAAGCGTCGGATGCACGCGCACCTCAACCGCGCCGTCGGGATCGGTCTTGATGATCGCGAGGAGCTTGAGGCCGTAACCGAGTTTGCGGGCGTAAATAATGTCCTGCTTCTCCACCGCGCGCAGGCCCTCGGTGTAGAGCTTCTCCGGAGGCACCCAGAAGCCGTAGGCGAGCGCGGCCAGCACCGCCGCCTTATGGGCCGTGTCGTGGCCGTCGACGTCGAGGCTGTCGTTGGCCTCGGCAAAGCCCAGGCGTTTCGCTTCGGCAAGCGCGTCCTTGAATTCAAGGCCCTCGTCGTTCATCCGGGTCAGGATATAATTGCAGGTGCCGTTGATGATACCGTGAATCGAGACGATGTGATTGGCGACCAGCCCCTCCCGTAAAGCGCGGATGATCGGAATTCCACCCGCAACGCTCGCTTCAAAAAGAAGATGCCGCCGGTGCTTCTGGGCGGTCGCAAAAAGGTCCGCGCCCCGTTCCGCAAGGAGCGCCTTGTTGGCGGTGACGACGTGCTTGCCGCTTTGCAGCGCCGCCTGGATCAGGTCGAAAGCGATCGTTGTGCCCCCGATCAGCTCGACGATGACATGAAGATCGGGATTGGCGACAAGCTTGCGCCAGTCATCAACGATGAGGTTTTCAGGCACGCCAACTCCGCGCGCCCAATCCACCCGGCGATCGGCCACCTGGTCCACGCGGATTTCCGCGCCGATCCGCTGCCGAAGCAGCTCTTTTTGCGAGGCGAGGCGGCGCCAGACGCTGGCTCCCACCGTACCAAGACCGGCCAGACCGACGCGAAGAATAGGGGGTGTTGTGCTCACAGGAACGCAAACCGTAGCAGAACTATTACCGAATTAAAATGGAAGAAAACCTTCTCAAAAGGGGCCTCTCGGAATAGTTATTCCTGATGCACCCATCCGCTGAAGGTTTTCTGGCCCCTTTCCTCAACCCTTATATCCCGTGGCTTTATTGGGAATCAATATGGTGGACCATTTTTGGCTTTCTCGCCAATGCCACATTCAGCGGTCGCTTTATCCTGCAATGGATCCATTCCGAAAAAGCCAAAAAAGTCGTCGTCCCTGCCATCTTCTGGCAACTCAGTTTTTGGGGAAGCGTGATGAACCTGATCTACACCATCCATCTCGACAAGGCCCCGATCATTTTTGGTTGTTGCTTTTTGCCCTTCCTCTACGGGCGAAATCTTTTCCTGCTTTACCGGCATCAACCAATCGTCAGCCCCGGAGACACCAAGGGCGATTAAAACCTAATTCGTCACGACGCCCGGGCTGTTCGGGTCGGTCTTGTGCTGTTCGATGCTGATCGCGACGCCGTTGCCAAAGGCGATGATCATCTGCCCGACGGGAATTTTAACATAGTAGGTTTGCAACACGGGCCGACCGCTTCCATCAAGCGCGTACTGATACTGGGGCTCCTCGCGATACGTCGTATAAACCCAGGTCAGCGCCGAGCCGTGTGAATCGTCGCGGGATGCCACCTGTTCAGGCCGGCCGATTGATTGCTTCACCTCGTCCGGCGTCATCCCCCGAATGACGCTTTTGTTGGCAATGGCCACCATCACGGCATCGCGATGCGCCTGGTTCTTTTTGGCTTCCGCGAAAATCGCAGGGTCGATTCCGGAGGGCAAATCCTCGGGGCGAATCCAGCCGGTCATCGTATTGTTCCGGTAATTCGTCTTGAGCAAATAGCCCTCGGGACTCATCCCGATCAGCTCGACTTTCTGGCCCGAGTAAAGAGCGGCGAGCGCCGTTTGGAAATCGCGGCGGAGATAGACCGTTGTCGCAGTGTGAAGAGTGGCCGTGACTTTGTCGGGCAGGTTCCCCTCGAAATAGAGGACTCCCTGCTCCCGGAGTTCCGGGGCCATTTGCGCCGACGCGCCGACCGGGAAGAAGGCCAGCAATAGCGCGCAACTCCACTTCACGGGGAGAAAAAGACCCTTCATTTGAATACCCTAACCGTAGCATGGTTTGGACGCCGTGACTAGGATGGCGCGGACGTTCTCTAAGACGCCTTCTTCTTTCGCGGCTTCCCTCGTTCCCAAGTTGCACTTGGGAACGCACTTGCTGAGCCAATTCCATTGCCGATCTTCGTGCGTTAACACCAGCTTAGTCGGTGCGAAATAGAATTTTGCGAAGAACAGGAGACGTTCCCAAGTGCAACTTGGGAACGAGGGAACCTGAGGCACCCCTTTGGGGCTACGGACATATGCTTTATAACGCCTTCTTCTTTCGCGGCTTTGCCTTCTTCGGAGGAACCGCCGTCACTTCAGGCGCGGACGAATGCAGCGCATCGATCAACGTCTTCCCGGGCTGGGCCTCGGTGAGGCTGGCCCCCACCATGCCCTTGCTCAGGACGATCCGCACCGATTGGCCCTCGAGCGTTTTTTTCGCCTGGGAAAGCGGATGCCCCTGCTTGTCGAGCACGAGTGCGTAACCGCGGTCGAGCGTGCCTTGCGGGCCCAGCGTGCGCAGACGGGCGGCCAGATGTCCCAGACGCTCGCGCCGGTGTTCGAGTTCCCGCGCGGGATGATGCGCGACCAGCCGCGTTTTCAAGAGTCGCAATGCCTGCACCCGCGATTGAATCATGTTGTGCGCCGTGGCGCAGAGATTTTCCTGGAGATCGTCGAGACGCTGCGCCCATTGCCGCACCACGCGGCGCGGTTCGCGCAAGGCGTAGCTCGAAGCCAGCCGCGCCAGGTGGCGGCGATGATCGCCCAGGACCTGCCGCGTCGTCCGATCAAGACGGGCGTGGAGTTTTCCAACGGTCTCCCGCCACTCGTTCCAATCGCGGGTGAGGAGTTCCGCGGCGGCGCTCGGCGTCGGCGCGCGCAAATCGGCCACGAAATCGGCAATGGTGAAATCGGTCTCGTGCCCCACGGCGGAGATTGTGGGGACGCTGCAGGCGGCCAGCGCACGCGCAACAACCTCCTCATTGAAAGCCCATAAGTCTTCAAGGCTGCCGCCGCCTCGCGCAACAACGAGGAGATCGATCTTTTTCTCCGTGCTGAATGCGGTAATCGCTTCCGCGATTTCCTCCGCCGCGCCAATGCCCTGGACGCGCACACCCCGCACACGTATGGAAATACCCAGCGCGCGACGCTGGAGAATTTGCAGCATGTCCTGGAGCACCGCGCCCTGGAGCGACGTGACGATGCCGATGACTTCCGGGAAAACCGGCAGGGAGCGTTTCCGTTCGAGGGCAAAAAGATTTTCCGCCGAAAGCCGCCGCTTCAATTCCTCGAAGCGTTGCTGGAGACTGCCCTGCCCCCGGGGCCGGATTTCCGCGACCTGGATTTGATATTGCCCGCGCGCCTCGTAAACCGTGATCGTTCCCCGCGCCAGCACGGCCTGGCCGTCGGCCAGCGCAAAGCCGACGCGCTTCGCCTCGCGCTGGAACATGACCGCCGAGAGCGTCGCAGTTTCATCCTTGAGCGTAAAGTAGAGGTGTCCTGATCCGGGCGAACGAAAATTGGAAATCTCACCCGCAACCCAAACTTCGCCGAGTCCGGTTTCGAGCAGCTCGCGAATCGTGGACGTGAGGTCAGTGATCGAAATCGGATTTTGTGCTGAGACGCCGGGCATCTCGACTTCGAGGCCGAGGCTCGGTTCATTTTTATCAGGTTTAGCGCGCTTGGGTTTCATTTTGTTTCAAGAAACTGCACAACCAAATTACTAAATTTAATATCCGGGTTTCCGACGACGTTTTACGTGGGTTTCGTTCCATCATAATTATTCCAAATTTGGCGATTTGGTTTAATTTGGATATTTGGTTATTCCGTCGCTTTTATCTTCTCTTGAATGCGCTCGATGCGGAGCGCGTGTCCATTGTCCGGATCAGCCTCAACGAAAACACCATCGGCCTGGAGCCCCTCTCGCGCGATGTAAAATTTGTTGGGCAGAAGGGTGCGATATTTTTGCAACACGCTCGCGATGTCGCGTCCAATCACCGATTCGTGCGGGCCACAAAAACCTGCGTCAGTCAGGTAGGCTGTGCCGCCAGGGAAAATCTGATCATCCGCAGTCTGGACGTGGGTGTGGGTGCCAACGACGAGCGTGGCGAGACCGTCCACGGCGCGACCAAAGGCGATTTTTTCGGAGGTCGCCTCAGCATGAAAATCAATGAGAATGCAGGCAACTTCCTGCTTCAACTTGGCGATTTCGGCTTCGATGAGGAGGAACGGATTGTCGACCTGCGGCCCCATGAAGGTGCGTCCGAGCACATTGATGACACCGAGTTTCTGGCCGTTGCCTCCGACCACGACGGAGCCAAAGCCGGGCGTGCCCGCGGGAAAATTCAGGGGCCGGAGCAGGCGCGGCTCCGTGGCGAAATAGGGGACAATTTCGCGTTGGTCCCACGTGTGGTCACCCAGAGTGATGACATCGGCGCCCGCGCGCATGAGATCAACCGCAAGCCGTGGCGTGATGCCGTTGCCGCCCGCCGCGTTCTCGCCGTTGACGACGAAGAAGTCGGGCTTGTAGCGCTCGCGCAGGAGCGGGATGGCGGCGCGGACGGTGTCGCGACCCGGTTCGCCGACGACATCGCCAAGAAAGATGAATTTCATGAAGGAAAAGCGTAGGGCCCAGGCACGTTCTTGTCAGTGTTGATCGTTAATACTCTCGCCCGTGTGCCGAAAATGCGGCGAATTGTTCCAATTGAACAAAAGAAAATAGGAGTACTTAACGGCAACACGATCATTCAAGATTATATAGTTCGTGTGCCATAAACCGGTGAAACGACGCTCATCCAGTTGATCCAAGCTTTTTATCGTGTGCATCCCTGTTTCAAGCGTAGGGAAGCGTTTCTTGAGATCATCGTATGAATCTCCCAATCGCACCTGATACCAAGAAGCGGGCCTTTTCATATCGTGGTTAATCTGCAGAGGAATGCCAATCAGAAGGCCGCCAGAGATAAGACCTAGTACGAAGAAGATGATTGATTTCATGCGCCGATCACCTTTCCATCCCGCATTTCAACTACGCGATGCGCGGCGGCGGCGACATCGCGACTGTGTGTAACCATGACGATGGTCGTGCCATGACGCTCGCCGATGTCTCGGAAGAGCTTCACGACCAGCGCACTGGCTTCCGAATCGAGGTTGCCGGTCGGTTCATCCGCGAGTAAGACGCGCGGTTCCATGAGCAAGGACCGCGCGAGCGCCGCCCGCTGCATCTCACCGCCGGAAAGCTGGTGCAACCGGTGCCGCGCGCGATGTTCCATGCCGACAGCGGCGAGCAGTTCCGCGCACCGGCTCTTGATTTTCTGCTCGGGCAGATTTTGCAACAGGCCGGGCAAACGCACATTTTCCTCCACGGTCAGCGTCGGCAGCAGGTTGAAGAACTGGAAGACGAAACCGATTTTTGTCCGGCGCAACCGGGTCAGGGCTGCTTCGTCGAGTCGATGGATCGGTTCACTATCGAGGTAAATTTCGCCGCTGGTCAGGACGTCGAGTCCGCCCAGCACATGCAGCAGCGTGCTCTTGCCGCAACCGCTCGGCCCCATGATGGCGACGAATTCGCCATGCGGAATGTGAAGATTGACCCCGTTGAGCGCGTGGACCGCCGCACCGTTCGCGTCGGCCCGGCCGTAGAGCTTCGTGGCGTTCTCAACGCGGATCATGATTTAGCCACAAAAGAACGCAGAGAACACAAAGAAAGGAGGGAGAAGGGGCTCATCATAGTTTCTATCCTTTGCGTTCTTTGTGCTCTTTTGCGGCTAATGTTTTGTTCTCCGCGATCTTCTCCACGAGGCTTGTCGTCGATTTGCCTTTGACCAGCCGGATGATCTCGATGACCGCGCCGCATTCGCGCAAGGCCGCGGCTTCCTCCGCGTTGAGCGAAGCGACGGTATAATCGCCGCCCTTGGCGTAGACATCGGGCTGCACCGCGCGCAGGAAAGCCGTCGCGCGGACATCGGGAAAAATCGTCACAGCGTCAACCATCCGCCAGGCGGCAAGCAGCGCCGCGCGGTCCGCCTCCGGCACGAGCGGACGGCCCGGCCCTTTCAGGTCGCGCACCGAAGCGTCGCCGTTCAAGCCGACCCAAAGAAAATCGCCGAGAGCGCGCGCTTCGGTCAGGTACTTCAAGTGACCGACATGGAGCAGGTCGAAACAGCCATTGGTGACGACGACCTTACGCCGTCGCTCACGAAGACTGGTGCGATAAGCGGCGACTTCATCAAGCGCCAGGATCTTGCCGCTCATCGCCATTTGCGGGAGCGGTCCGGTGGTCGGGAATTTCGCGGGCGGAGCCTTGGCGGCCTCGAAAACGGTTTTCAAAAGTTCTTCCTGATTTTTCAGGCGGACAAATACCGGCATCTGGCTGCAAATATCGAGCTGCAACCGGTATTGGATGTCCTGGGGGATGAGGGCCCCGTCGGCAACATATTTTTTATAGAGCGTTTTGTTCAACTCAACGAAAAGATCCGGCTCGCGGCCCGGTGAAAAAAGCGCATCGGGCAAAAGCCCGAGAAGGTAGGGGATCATTTCCTTTTGAAACGAATCCCAGATTCGTTTGGCCTGCGGGTTGGAAATTTCCTCTTCGTGACGTAAGGGCATAGGACTTGCCGAAGGATCGGGATGTCTAAATGATAGCATCAATATGAGTTCCGAGAAGTACGATGTGCTGGTCGTGGGCGGCGGTCCCGCCGGACTCCGCGCGGCGGAGCTGACTTCAGCGGCAGGCTTCCGGACGCTCCTCGCCGATCACAAACCTTCCGTCGGTCGCAAATTTCTGGTCGCGGGACGCGGCGGCCTGAACCTGACCCACTCGGAGCCGGTGGAAAATTTTCCGACGCGTTATAGCGGTCCGGCACAACGGTGGCAAAAACTGCTGGCTGATTTTTCGCCAGGCGATCTTCGCGCATGGGCGAAGGGTCTGGGCATCGAGACCTTCATCGGAACGAGCGGCCGCATTTTCCCCATGACCAGGCAGGCCGCGCCGTTGCTGCGCCGCTGGATCGAGCGCTTGCGCAAGCAGGGCGTGAGCTTTCGTCCACGCCACGGACTGGCGGGGTTTTCACGCGCGAAGGACGGGGAATGGGAGGTTGAATTCACGACACCGCAAGGCGCGGTTGCACTGCGCGCGCGAGCGCTCATCCTCGCCTTGGGCGGCGCGTCGTGGCCTCAAACCGGCTCGGATAGCGGGTGGGTGAAGCTATTCACTCAGATGGGCATCGCCGTTACTCCCCTCGCCCCTGCGAACTGTGGCTACGAAGTCGAATGGCCGACCGAATTTCTGACGCGAGCCGAGGGCTTGCCTCTCAAGAATGTCGTGGTCCGCGCGGGAGATGAATCGGTTGCGGGCGAACTGCTCATCACCAAGTATGGCTTGGAAGGCGGCGCGCTTTATCAAGTGGGACGCGCGTTGCGCGCGATGGCACAACCCAAAATCGAGATCGATCTCAAGCCCGCGTTCACGGTGGAGCAGCTTTCCGCCAAAATTCACCACGCCCACGGAACTCATCTTCTCGATCAAGCCACTCGCGCCTGGCGTCTCAGCCGGGCCGCCGTCGCACTCCTTCAACTTCGCGCGCCTTTCGCGTCGACCGGGGAATTGGCAGCACTGGTCAAGGCGTATCCTCTCGCCTTGCGCGGACCGCGTCCGATTGAAGAAGCCATCTCAACGGCGGGCGGCGTGAGTTGGGACGAACTCGACGACAACCTCATGCTCAAGCGCTGCCCCGGAATTTTCTGCGCCGGAGAGATGATCGATTGGGACGCGCCAACCGGCGGTTATCTGATCCAGGGCTGTTTCTCCACCGCAACTCGCGCGGCTCGGGGAACGCTGAAGTTTTTGACGGAATAAACGGAATTAAAAATATGTGGGAACAAATAGAGTATCGAGATTTTTGGGATGTACCTCGGCTTTTTATAGTAAGGCACAAAGACAAAGTTTATCTATTCGATTGCAGATTTGACGAAGAAAAGGACGAGTATCCAGATTTTTATAAAGCATACCTTTTCAACGAGCACGACGTTGGAGCCAAACATTGGGAAGAAATAAGCACCAACTATGCACCGTCACTCGGTGAAGTTAAGGTACTGGCTGTGAAGTTTGATGTGACTCGACGGAAAGAAATAGACAGCGAGATTTTTACCGGATTTGAAAGCAGAGCTTAAGATGAATTCATCCGCGTAACTTTGTACAAAGAACAACCCATTGAAAAATTCCGTTAATTCCGTCAAAATTCAGTCGCCTTCCAATCTTGTGAATCTTGTTAATCCTGTCCAAAATCATCCATGCTTGTTTCGTTGCGCATCCGGAATCTGGCGCTGATTGAAGACCTGACCTGGGAACTCGGGCCGGGCTTCAACACGCTCACGGGCGAGACCGGCGCGGGAAAATCGATCCTGATCGACGGGCTGAGCCTGCTGCTCGGCGAGCGGGCCGACAAAACCCTTATCCGTACCGGCGCGGACGCCTGCTCAGTCGAAGCTGAGATCAATCTCGAAGACAAAGCTCGCCTGAAGCAGATCAACGCCGCGCTCGGGGAGATCGGAGCGGAGCCGTGCGAAGGCCGCACGCTATTGCTCAAACGCAGCCTGTCGACTTCGGGCGCGAACCGGCAATTTATCAACGGCAGCCCGGTCCCGTTGCAGGGACTCAAAAGCATCGGCGACCTGCTTGTCGATGTTCACGGCCCGCACGATCACCAGTCGTTGCTGGCGACTGAAAAGCAGACTGAATTGCTCGACGCCTATGGCAAACTAGCCCCGTTGCGCGCGGCTTGTGCGAGCGCGTACGGCGCATTTCGCGACATTGAGCAGGAGCGGGCCGCGCTGGAAATGAGCGAAAGCGAACGCGAACAGCGGCTCTCGCTTTTACAGCATCAGGTCCAGGAAATCGAATCAGCGCGACTTCAACCGGACGAGGACACGCGGGTCGAGAACGATTATCGCGCCGCGTCTCACGCGCAAAATATTTTGGAACAGGCCGGGATCATCACGGGTCTGCTGAACGATTCGGAGAACGCGGTATTGACACAGCTCGCGCAGGTGGCGCGCGCGCTCACCGCGTGGCAGCGGATGGACGACTCCATCTCCGATGCGGAGGAGCTGAATCGCCAGGCCATCGCACAGCTGCAGGAGTTGCTCGGAACGGTGCAGACACGGACAGATCGAGTCGATCTCGACCCGGCCCAGTTGCGTCAACTGGAGGACCGGCTCAATCTCGTGCAGAGCCTCAAGCGCAAATATGGCGGCACGATGGAGAGCGTGCGGGCCTTCGGTGAAAAAGCCGCGGCGCAACTGGCCGCCCTGGAAGGCCGTACCGAATTCATGGCTACGCTGGGCCAGCGGGAGAAGGCGGCCCGCGGTGCACTGGAAAAAGCCGCCGCGGAATTATCGAAGGCGCGGCGCAAGATCGCCGGGCCGCTGGGCGAAAAGATTTCACAGGAGCTGCGCGCGCTCGGCTTTAACAAGGCGCAGTTTCAGGTCGACATGGCTCCGGCGGCAAAACCGGGCGTCTCGGGCGGCGATCACGTCGAATTTATTTTCGCGCCGAACCTGGGCGAAGCGGCCCGCCCCCTGCGCGCGATTGCCTCAAGCGGCGAGATGGCCCGCGTCATGCTCGCGGTGAAAACCACGCTGGCCGAGGTGGACGAAATCCCGATCCTGATTTTCGACGAGGTGGACGCGAACGTGGGCGGCGAAACGGCGGGACAGGTCGGAAAGAAATTGCGCGGGCTGGGCCGTTGCCATCAAGTCCTCTGCATCACTCATTTGCCGCAGGTGGCGGCGCAGGGGCAGAATCACTTCGCAGTGGAAAAACGCGTGAAGCAAAACCGGACCCTGACCGAACTGACCCGGCTCGAAGGCGTGCCCCGGCAGCGCGAACTGGCCCGGATGCTCGGCGGCCAGACCGAAGCGGCGCTGGCGCTGGCGAGGAGTTTGCTTGCGGACGCAGAAAAATAACTCCTGCCGAGGGCAGGTGCAGTGCCTTTCGGCGTGACCCGAGCCAACTTTTCGGACAGTATTTGTCAGTCCCCTCAATCCTATGAACCAGTTTCGAGATATTTTGATGTGCGCCTTGGTCATTCTGTCCATCGGCCTTTGGGTCGGCCATCCCGAGGACAACAACTGGAGTTGGGCTGCGGTCTGCGGCGGTTCCGTGGTCAACGCGATCAATTTCCTGGCCGACTCGCGTCCATGGTCCATCCTCGTCCTGATGGCGCTGGCGCTGGCGCTGTTCATGACGCGGCTGAAGTATTGAGTTCTAGAACTCATTGCAAAAGTAGCCATGGGTCGCGTTGCATTTCCATTAAATACCTGGCAAGGCGCGAGGAGGGAGCATACTCGAAGGTCTGTGACCGACGAGTAACGCAGCCAGGCGTTTAATGGAAAGCAACCCGAAGGGCCGGGGTTCTTTTGCCTTCTGGCTTCGTCGCTCACTCGTCACGTAGCTGCGGCTATGCTCCTCGCTCGCCTCCTCACCAGAAGGCAAAAGCCCTCCCAGCGCGGCCCGTGTCTACTTTTGCAATGAGTTCTAGGACTGGCGGCTGCGCCGGTATTCGAGCGGCGGCACGCCTTGGAATTTACGGAACTGACGGCTGAAATAAAACACGTTGTCGTAACCAAGTTTCTCGGCAATTTCCTTGAACGGAAGGCCCGTGGCCCCGACCAGCCGGCATGCCTTCGCTATTCGTAATTCCAAAGCGTAGTGATGCAGCGCCAGGCCGGTCTCTTTCCGAAAACGTCTCCGCATGGTGCTGAGGGCCAAACCGCACCTTTGCGCCAGGGCGTGATAATCAACGCTGGCTTGCGGCGAAGTCTCCAGCGCCGTCAGCAGCGTCGCCATCCAGGGTTTGGATTGGGACCGCGCCTGCCTCCATTCGGCAAGATCGAGCAGGAGTGATTCGAAAAGATTGCCGGCTCGTTGGGAAGACAACGGATCCGGGGTCTGAAGCAGGCCGATGATGCGGTCCATGAGCGCCGCGCATTGATCGACGTACCGGGTCGGGCAGGATTGGAGGCCTCGAAATAAGAGCCCCCGCTGCTGCAAATCAAGCAGCCCGGGGCCGCCCACCGCCACGTAACGGTGATGCCAGGTTTGCCCCTGGTACCCGTGAAAGCGAATGCGCGGACCTGGATAGCAAGTCCAAAACATCGGCGTTTCCAACACATAACGCATATTGTCATAAAACAGTTCAACCTCTCCCCGGCGAATGAACTGGAGAGATTGATAGCCTTCGAAATACTTGTCGACCCGGGCATTGCAGCGAGGCACATGTCCGGCATGAAGGAAGGTCAGGTCAAGCCCCATGGTGATTAAAAAGTATAAAGATGGGATTAAAAAGTCCATTCTCTTTGAGGATCGACTCCTCACAATGGATTCATGATCACCACCCCGGACGCTGTCTTCGAGGTTCAACCCAGACGGATAAGCGAAGCAGAGAAGAACGAATACGATGCCCGGGGCTACGTCGTGCTGCGAAACGTTCTTTCTCCATCACAGGCTGCCAGGCTTTACGACGAAGTCATGGGCATCATGGCCATCATCGGTCTCGAACCGACAAAATTGAAGCAAACGAATCAGTATCTGATCGGCTCAACCCTCGATCACTTTGTCCATTCCGGGGCCATGCGCGGAATCGCGTCGGGCCTGACCGGCGGTTCCTCCACGTTGTACCTGCCGTTTACGGCGGTGAAAACCGCGGGTGGAGGCGGGCGTTTCCACTTCCACCAGGACAATCAATACACCCGCCATGACGGGCCTTCGATCAATCTCTGGATGGCCCTGACCCCAATGACGGTCGAGAATGGCTGTTTGCAAATTGTCCCCGGTTCGCATCTCAAAGGGACTCTCGACTCCGAATTGTCGGGTGACGGAGATGCCCACAGGAAGGTCAAATGGGAGCCTGCGGATTTCGCAAACATTCTTATGGAGCCGGGCGATCTCGTGGCCTTTACCCGCCTGACGGTTCATGGCTCCGGCCCCAATCTCTCCCCGGCGCATCGGGTGGCCTATGCGGTTCAATATCACCGGGACGATGTCCGTTATCTCGACGGGGAAACATGGAAGCTGCTGAAGGAGCATCCGCGCTTCACCGACATTCACGGATCAAGCGGGATTACAGCGCCGACGGGCAAGCGAGACGGGCACTAGAACTCTTATCAAAAGGAGACACGGGCCGCGACGGCTATCCTTCCAACTTCACGGCATTCCACGCGGCGTCGAGTTCTTCCAGCGTGCAATCCGTCATGGTCTTGCCGGTCGCCTTGATGCGTTCTTCCACGGCACGAAAACGGCGCGCAAATTTGTCATTGGCGCCGGTGAGAAGTTCCTCGGCGTCGAGCCTGAGATGCCGGGTCAGGTTGACGATGGAGAAAAGGAGATCGCCGAGTTCCTCCGCCGTTTCCGGGGCGGGCACGAACTTGGTTTCGTTGGCCTGGGCAAAGGCGAGATCGGACTCGATTTCCGCCGTCACCTCAGCCACTTCCTCCCGCACTTTTTCGAGCGAGCCGCGGGCATCCGGCCAGTCAAAACCGACGCGGCGCGCCTTTTTCTGCAGGGCCTCCGCTCGCATCAGGGCCGGGAGCGCACGGGGCACGCCGTCGAGCGCGCTTTCGCGTTCCGGTTTTTCCGCCTTCTTCAACTCATGCCACTGCGCCACCACGCCCGCCGCATCGGCCACTTTGGCTTCGCCGAAAACATGGGGATGACGGCGGACCAGCTTGTCGGCAATTCCGTTGGCCACATCAGCAAAAGCGAACTGCCCCGCCTCTCGCGCGATTTGCGCCTGAAAAACGATGTGAAGCAACAGGTCGCCCAGTTCCTCGGTGAGGTGCTGAGGTGAACCGGCGTCGATGGCCTCGATCACCTCGTAGCACTCCTCCAGCATCTGCGGCTTGAGCGTGGCGGGGGTCTGCTCCCGGTCCCAGGCGCAGCCGTCAGGCGCACGGAGACGCGCCATGAGATCGAGCAGCCGGATCATCGCCTGCGCGCCGGGATTAGATTCGCTCACGGCAACCTCAAAAGTTGAATCCGCGAAGGATCGTCCGTTCCGAGATTGAAGGAAGTCGCGCTATGGACATGACTGGCTGTTTTGCCGATCAAGTCAATCTTCCCCTCTTTGTCGGCGGCGCGCCATAGCTCAAGCCGTTTCAAGACCAGCGAATCGATGGCGACGGGGTCGCGGCTGACATAGATCGCCCCGATCGATTTCGTGAACTGGGGGTCAAAGCGCGGGCCGCCGGCGTATTGGGAGACAAGGGCGTCGAGGATATGAATGACGACCTTGCGGCGAATAATATCCTTGCTCAAAATTTCACAAATGGCGGGATCGCCGTATGTCGGATCGCCCTGAAAGCGCCGGTTGTTGTCGACGCAAGCCGTCGCCAGGCTGGCGAGGCATCCGTTGATCCCGGTGTAGGAATTATCGGTCAGGACCGGGACGTTGATAATTTTCGTGCACATGCTTGTCACCAGCCGGGCAAAGTGGGAACGGTTGCTGGTCTGCGGGATCGACGAGCCGGACAGCGAATCGTCTCCAATGGACCCGAGACCGGTGGTGTCGCCAAAGGGCTTGTTCTTGACGGCTTCACTCGCAGCCCGCGCAAGGTCGTCGTCGTCGTGTCGAACGAACTCGGAATCACCCCAGATCAACGTGCCGAGAATTTCATTTTTGTAGATGGCATCCGGGTCGTAACCGGTGCCGGGAAAAATGGAAGCAATGCCCACGCGCGAGTCGGTGGCGACGACGGGCATGTAACCGGCGCTCCGCATATCCGAGGCGTCCTTGTCCCAGATAATGATGTGGGACGGCGGAACCCCGGCGGCTTGCAAGCCGTCGCAAATGGCCTGGACAAGGGCGCGATGGGTGGAAAGCAACGGCCCTCCCATGGTCGTGATTTTGATGCCGACCACGTCCTGCGGCGTGATGCCCAGGCGCGTCCAGGCCGTGCCGAGATCCGGCGCGCTGGTCAGTTTGAGGAGGGAGTTATCCACCATTTGGCGGGCCATCGCACCATCGACATTGAAGCGTTGCACCACATCCGGATTTTCCGTCCAGATGACCGGCGAAAGTGTCTTTGGCGGCGGTGGCGGCGCAGGGACAACAGGCGGAGGCACGGGCGGATTTGCCAGGCCGGACGGGACCGTATCCTGGGCGGGCATCTCCGGAAAAAAAGCCAGAAAAAGCGTCGCGATTAGCGCGAAAACATACCGATTCATCGAGCGTAGAAGCTACCTGTCTCTGATGCGGGATGCACCATAATTGCGCTGACGCGTAACAAACTTGAGCTGCCGCCCACAAGGCTCTAGCTTCACCACTATGTCCAACGCACGGCTTATCGACGGCAAACTCATTTCCGCTCAAATCCATTCCGAAACCAAGGCCCGCACCCTCGCCCTGCGCGAAAAACAGGGCGTAACTCCCGGCATTACGTTCGTGCGCGTCGGCGAAGACCCGGCCTCGCGAGCCTATGTCCGAATGAAGGGCGCCAAGGCCGGGGAACTCGGCATCCGCTCCGAGACCGTCGTGCTGGACGAAAAAACTCCCCAGGCGGAACTGGCCGCGCTGATCGACAAGCTCAACCGCGACCCCCGGGTCCACGGCATTCTCGTCCAGGCGCCGTTGCCGCGCCACCTCAAGGAAGACGAGATTTTCAGCGCCATCGATTACCGCAAGGATGTCGACGGGTTTCATCCCGTCAACGTCGGCAAGCTCCTGCTCGGCCAACATCCGCTCTTCAAACCGTGTACGCCCGCTGGCGTTCATGAATTGCTCATCCGCACCGAAGTGCCCCTGAGCGGAGCGGAAGTCGTCATCCTGGGACGCGGCAACATCGTGGGCAAGCCGATGGCGGCGATCCTCATGCAAAAAGACAAGTACGCCGACGCGACCGTCACGGTGCTACATTCGCGCAGCAAAAATATCGCCGAACATTGCCGCCGCGCCGACATCCTCATCGCCGCGATGGGCCAGGCGCTCTTCGTCAAGGCCGGCATGGTCAAGCCCGGCGCGGTTGTCATTGATGTCGGCGTAAATCGCGTGGACGATCCCGACGCCAAGAATGGCTATCGCCTCGTTGGTGACGTCGATTTTGAAGCGGTCCGGCAAGTCGCCGGAGCAATCACGCCCAACCCCGGCGGCGTCGGCCCCATGACCATCGCGATGTTGCTCAGCAACACCGTCCGCGCTGCTGAACTCTCCAGTGGCGGGCAGTAAACGGGCCTGTATCTTGTGACGCAAACGAGCCTACTTCCTATTGCCTCAACCATTGGTATCCTGCTTGCCGACTGGCAAGGCCGGATGTAGCTTAGAGTTATGTCAATCGTAGTGGAAATTTCCGATTCGGTGGCAGATGGACTCCGCCTTCCTGAAAGTGAAGTGCCCTCGCGCCTGCGCTGCGAATTAGCGGCGGCTCTTTACCAGCAGGAAATACTCGCTTTGGGCAAAGCCGCCGAGCTTGCGGGTTTAACCCGTGAAAATTTCGCCTCCGAGCTGGCCCGACGAAACATCTATCGTCATTACTCCAAAGAAGACTCTGCTTTGGATGAAGCGTATGCCAGTCGTTAGCAATACATCACCCATTTCCAACCTCGCTATCATCGAAAAACTCGATCTCCTGCGTGTCCAGTTTCAAAAGATTCTGATTCCTGAAGCCGTTGATCGTGAATTGAAGGCCCTCTCGAATCCTCGCGCGAGGGCTGCTGTCGAATCCGCCTTGACGCAAGGATGGCTGGAGGTTCGTGCTGTCGGACCGTTTCCTTTACCCAAGCTGTTGAGTCTCAATTTGCATGAAGGGGAAAGCGAGGCAATCGCGCTGGCTGTGGAAGTAAATGCATCACGCGTACTGCTTGATGAGCGGGAAGCTCGTGCCGCCGCCCTGGTGTTGAATTTGAAAATCACCGGCGTTTTGGGCGTCCTTCTGCGGGCCAAACAACAAGGCGACATTGTCATTCTGGGACTGGTAATCGAACAGCTACGCAAAGAAGCGCACTTTTTTGTCGCACCCGACCTCGAACGTCACCTCCTTGAATCCGCCGGAGAATGAAATGGGGGGGGCAGACCTGTCTACTCCGACGTTGCTCAGCAACACCGTCCGGGCTGCGGAGATTTCAGTACTGTAGATAAGACCTATAGGACCCCCACCATTGTCAAAAGTGGCACTCCCTTTTACGATAAACTTCGGGGAGACCTAACTGGAACACAAGGATCACTCGGAGAGCAGCCATGAATTTGCGTTTAATTACCGGTATAGTCATTGTTGCAATCGTTGTCTTTGTTATATTTGCGCTCAAGCTAGAGCCACATAATTCTGCGTCAACGCTATTAGCTGCTTCTGCTTCGTCACCTACTCCTGCTGCGGCAGTTCCAGCTCCGCTGCAGCAACAAATACAGATTTCTAATCCGGCTTCTACATCGATCCGAATGAAAAAGCATGTCATGAATATACCTCAAACAGATGAAGAAAAGGCGATGCTGCATGAACGTGCTGTACAGCTTGCCAAAGACCCTTTCTCTGAGTGGAAGACGCCCATTGAGTTTTGTGGATTAGTTGTTGATGAAAATAATCAGCCACTACCTGGCGCAATTGCAAAATGGACTACTACAAATATGGAAGGCAATGGACATGGAGAAGTAACCTCCGGTTCCGATGGTCGTTTTTCGATTGTTACAGTTGGAAAGGGGATGAATGTTGATGTCAAAAAAGAAGGTTATCGAACCGTGGAAAATAATCAGGGCTATGAATTCTCAGCATTCTTCCAAGAGAATTACTATGATGGAGACAAGGACCATCCCACGATCTTTCATCTTAAAAAGATACCGGCCTTTGAACCAATCTATATTTGGAATAGACATGTTCCCAATGCCAATCATCTGATAGGTTCTCGATTGATTCTTAACCCGGTCACAGGGCAATTAGCACCTGGTGGAACCGGAGCGGGGCTATGTATCCAACTCGTTGCTGGACCCGACAATAAACCGGATCAAGCACAATTCAGCGTCATTTTGTCAACATCGGGGACCGGTGTTCTGACTGCAAACGATCCGCGAGACGACCAAGCTCCTCAGACCGGATATAAGAATCCATCTGATCAAAACTTATCTTTGGATTACAATCGGCTACGTATTGTTGAGACGACTGTCTTTTTTAAAGATAACCTAGGCAACTACGGAAAATTGTATCTCGACCTAGAATTACTTGGGCAAGAACTAAGCATTAGCTATCGCCTCCGCTATAATCCTAATGGGGGTGCCAGCCTCTCCGCCCCCCAAGGCAGCCAGTTTCAGATCAACAAATGAATCGCTCAGGGTCTTCCTCCAACACTACGAGAAATGGAATTTCCTGAGGAACAGGAGACGCTCCCCAGCACACACATGATGCTACTTAGGAGCGAGGAAGGCTGATCGGCGCAGGGCCTGCTCCGGCTATCCTACTCCGTCTTCAGCACGCGTCCGCTAAGATTCAGACGGCGGACGATGCTGAGCGCGGCGGAGAGATCGCTGCTGCGGCGCGCGAGGGACTTGACGAGGCCTTCCGCCTGCTCAAAGGCGTTCGTGCTTTCCTCTTCCATGCCGAGGGCCTGTAAACTGACGCCGAGATCGTACCAGGCCTTGGCGTCGTCGGGCGCAAGTTCCACCTCGCGCTGAAAACAATTCCGCGCGTGACCATGGTCGCCAAGATCGGAGGCCAACAGGCCCAGGTTATGCCACGGCATCGGACTCTCCGGTCGCAACTCGGTGGCCCGGACATAGGATTCACGCGCCTGGTCCATGTTTTCAGCCCGGTGACACGCCGTCCCGAGCGCCAGCCAGGCGGAGAAATCCTCCGGGTGCTTTTCGGTGATCTGGGCGTAGCAATCGGCGGCATGGGAATGGTTTCCAGCCTTCGTGAAAGCAGTGGCGAGTTCCCTGATCGTGGTCAATTCCAACTCGTTGTCCGGATCGGCCGCGCGGGCTTTCTCCAGCTTTTCCACCGCCAGGGCAAGTTCGCCCCGGCGCGCCTCGATCATGGCGCCATAATAAAGAACGTAATGGAAGAAATCGGGATTATCGCCGGCCATGTTGAAGGCCTCCGTCGCAACAACCATGTTATCGAGTTGAAAATTGACCACCCCGAATTTGAACCAGGCGGAATGAAGCCCGGGCTGGAAGTGGATGGCCTTCTGGCAGGCTTCCGCCGCGTCAGTCAGGCGATTCATCGAACCCAAGGCGGAGGCGAGGTTGTCCCAGGCGCGCGCGTAGTCGGGCTTCAATTCCAAGGATCGGCGCGCATCTCGTTCCGCCTCGGTGGGGTCGCCGCGCTCAAACCAGACCGCGCTGAGATTGCACCAGGTTTTGGGGTTATCGGGCGCGATTCGCACCGCCTCCTGGTACGAGGCCAGCGCTTCATCAAGTCGGCCCATTTTTTGATAGACGAGACCGCAATTGAACCAGCCTTCAACGGCCTCGGGCCCCAAATCGCGCATGTGCAGAAAAGCATCGAGAGCGTCTTCGAAACAGGTGTGATCATAAGCCGTGAGCCCCAGTTGCGCGTAGTAGGCCTGCAATTCCTCCTTCGGCGCGCCGGCTTTTTGCGCCTCGGCCAGCGCCGCCGCCGCCCCCGCGAAGTCGGTTTGTGAAATCAAACTTTGCACCCGGCTCAGCGGCTGGTGGAAATCAGAGGCCGCTGCCTTGGCCTTCGCTTTCACCGAGTCTGTCTTGCGCCAGACTTCCTGCTTGCGGCCCAATTCACCCGCCGTCTCGCCCAGATGAGTCCGCGTATCGACCACGTTGGCCAGCTTGCTCGTCTTCCGCAGCAGCCCGGCGACCTCAGGCTTGGTAGGCGTGGTTTCACCCAGCCCGCTGTGGGCGGATTGATCCGTCATTTGCCGCGCGACTGCCAGCGCAGCCGCCACTTGCAACTGTTCAATGTCCCGGTCTTTCGGCGCAAACTGATGGGCGAGATCAAAATGCTTCAGCGCGATGGCCGGCATCCGGAATTCCTCCAGGTAGACGACCCCGATTTCCTTGAGCAGATTGGGATTGTTGAATGACCGTTGGAGGCGCTCAAAAAGAGTCGCGTGAAAGCTGGTGATTGTGATCCCATTATTAGCGGCGCGGGCTTCCGCCAATTTTTCGACACCCTCGTGGATCGCCGTCAAAGTCCTCGCGCTGAACATGTCCCCTTTCAAGGCGTGAACGGTCAGAAGATCGACCCAGGTTTGCGGATCAATCGCGGGGGATGACGGCGTGGCGGATTCAGCAGGCACGAAATTAATTTTAACCCATTCCAATGTTAATACCAGAGGAGATTAGCCCGATTGTTTTTGAGCGGTGGTTCCAGAATCGCCCGCGCGGATGGATTGATCCTGTCGACCGGGATCTGGAAGTGGCGACGTTCCCCCCAGGTCTCCGGTCTTGGTCCTCTCCTCCGGTTGAGGTAATGCCTGGGTTTGTTCCTGCCCCGTCACCGGAAATAACGTGGGCTGCTGATGCGGCGAAGCATAAGGCTTGTCGAGCTGCTCCAATTTCACATCGACCTCGATGCCCGAAAAGACCGTGGGCACGCCGATAAACGAACCTGAGATGGGAGTGGCGGCCTCCGGATGGCGCGAGACCGCGACCGCGACATGTTGCGACCCGACCATGATCCCGCTCGTCGGATCGAAGCCCTTCCATCCGGCGCCGGGAAGATAGACCTCCGCCCAGGCGTGCGTGGAGGCGTGCCCCGCTTCGGTCGCTTCGCAAAGCATGTACCCGCTGACAAATCGGGCCGCCAGCCCCCAACTCCGGCAGGCTTCGATGAAAAGCGTGGCGAAATCCCGGCACGATCCGCTGTTTTTCTCCAGCGTCCGGACGGGGCGCTGCACGCCGTATTCGTCGCGGCGCGTGTAAGTGAAGGTCTCGCGGATAAACCGGTTGAGCCTCTTTAACAGCGAGACCGTCTCGACCAGCTTGCCCGGCTCCCAAAATTGTCCCAGCCATTGGCGGACGCGCTCCGCGTCGGCCGGAAAGACAATGTGCGTAAACGCGGTCAGTTCCGGCAGGGTCCACGGGTCATAGACAAACGGGTAGTGGAGCGCATAAGGTTCAACGCGAAAATCGAGCGGGTCGGAATCGTAATGATCGAGCACCAGTTCGCTGTAGATCATCATCTCGTCGGCCCGTTCGGTAAAATCGACCAGCGCGATGCTGTTGCCGTTGACATCGCGCATCCAGTGAACGGCATGAGCGGGCCGGATGGTGAGGATCGAGCTTTCGATATGGAGATCGTGTCCCTCGCGCGGACGCACCATTACGCGATGCGGACCAAGCCGGACCGGCTCGGCATAATGATAGGTGGTACGATGCTGGATCCGGATTTTCATGAGTGGGGCCTCTACGTCCGCATTTTGCGTTCCAAGAAAAGAACGAAAGCCGGGCGAAGTCGAGCTTAAGCCTGTTGGCAGCCGCCGTACGCTGGGCGGATGCTCCCAGTTCATCTTGGCTCGGGAGCGCGGTTGTGAGATACATGGCTGTCGTTTTACCATATCCCAACTCATGCCCAGATCCTCCAATCGCTTTGACCGGCTCGAACAATTCGCCGTCGATGTCATTTTGGAACGGCGCTGGGGTTTTCGCGCCGGTCTCTTTCGCTTCTTCCTCTGGTGCCTTTCCGGCTTGTACCGGCTCGGGGTGCGATGGCGGCTTTGGTGGTTCGAGACCCGGCTCGGCTCGGTGCACGCGCTCGGCTGTCTGGTCGTGAGCGTCGGCAACCTGACCGTCGGCGGCACCGGCAAAACGCCCGTCGTGGAACTTTTCGCCCGCGAATTGACCAGGCGCGGACGCAAGGTTGCGGTGCTCAGCCGCGGATACAAAAGCCAGCCCGCGCCCCTCTCGCAGCGGGTGTTCGACCGGTTTCGCCCCCTCGACCAACGCCGCCCGCCCCGCGTCGTTTCCGACGGCCGTTCGCTGCTCCTCGATTCCGAAATGGCCGGCGACGAACCGTTCATGCTCGCCTCGAACCTGAAGGACGTGCTCGTGCTGGTCGACAAGGACCGGGTCAAAAGCGGCCTCCACGCCATCCGCAAGTTCGGCTGTGACACCCTTCTGCTCGACGACGGCCTGCAATTTCTACGCCTGAAGGAACGGCTCGACATCGTCCTGGTCGACAGCGAATCGCCTTTCGCCAACCGGTATCTCCTGCCGCGCGGCCTTCTGCGCGAACCACCCGAACAACTTTGCCGCGCCAGCATCATCTTCATCACCAAGTGTGACGGGCGCGATCTCAGCGAATTGCGCGCCGAGTTGCGCCGCTACAATAACCATGCCGAGTTTGTCGAGTGCGCGCACAAGCCGCTCCATCTCGAAGAAATTTTCACCCACGAGGTCGTGCCACTCTCCTTCCTGAAAGACCTCCGCGTCGGGATGATTTCGGGTATCGCCAAGCCCGAAAGCTTCGAGGAGGGCCTGCGCAAGCTCGGGGTGGAACTGATTTATTCCCGCCGCTTCGCCGATCATCACCGCTTCAGCGAAGGCGAAATCGCCAAAATGTTCGAGCGCAGCAAGGCCCGCGGCGCCCGGGCCGTCATCACGACGGAAAAGGATTCCGTCCGCTTTCCGCGCCTCGGCAAGCGGCCTCTTCCCGTCTATTTTCTCCGTGTCGAAATTGAAATCATCCGCGGCCACGACGCCTTCCATCGCTGCCTCGAACGCATGTGCCGCTACAACGAACCGCCCCTCCCCGCGTTGACTCCCGAGACTGTCCTCACTCCCGCTTAGAGGAGACCCAAGTGATTATTTTTTGGGGGCACTAAGTTGATCATATTCCTTCCCATAAGAGCGCCAGGGATAACCAGAATCGGCAGGAAAGCTTGCTAGCCACGAATCAAAGCTATTTGACTGAGCAAAAGACCATAAGGCAGGTTCGTATTCAATGTGTTGACGCTGACAAAATGGAACCCATGTTTCTCTGTAAAACTTCAAGACGGCTTTGGATGTAACGTATTCAGATTTGGCAAGAGATAAAACATAATCACGCTTAGAAATGCGCTTCGTCTCAGCTAGTTGATTTTGCTCAATACACAGACTTCGATTATTTACGTTCATTAGCTCAAATACTATTCCAACTAATATTTCTTCCGGTTCTCTCTCTATTCCTTTAAATTCTCCCGTTTTATAACAGCGGTCTACTCGTACGTAGACTATATTAGTGTCGCGAAAGAAATGACTTTCTGCACCAAATGGATTGAAATCTGAGGTCGATTGATTATCCCACAATATTTCCATTCCTCCTTTTGTGTTTTCGAATGCAGTTCTCAACCAATTCCAGATAGGATTTCCCTTCTTAACAATCGACTGAACTTGAGGGCGATCCACAAGAAATTTATTTAGCTGCTCTTCGCTAGCCGACGCAACCTGAGCATTTTTATCAGGTGATTGTACTGGTTGCGAACGCCCCGGCATTGGAGCCATTAAAACAAAAAAAATTATCACGAGGATAAAAGCCTCATGGAAGAGGGAAAGGGGAACGCCTATCTTTGGATTCATCGAAAACGAGGTTAGGTGGCCTTCTCGGAAACCGCACGATTGATTAAAACCTTGTTCCAGTCCGCCTTCGGGCAATCTGTAACACAACCCGTACTATCTCAACCCCGCCTGCCCTCAAGAAAAGACCGCTCGTCTCCGTTTTTCCCCACCCTAAGGAGAAACCCTTTCGGCGTGACCTCCGCCCACTTTCCAGACACCCTTGCCTTATCGAAGCCTTTTTAACAGGAACTCATGAAAACAAGATGGGGCGGAAGTTTGACCCCTCCTCACATTCTTTCTCATGTCTTCATGCTTTCATGTTTTCCTGTTGAAAAAGGATGATTTAAAAAGAACAAGACACCCTAATTTATGCCCGGCACCGAGACTCCCAGGCGGACCTGGCGCATCGCCTTTCTGCGACGGCGCTTTTCTCCGACCGGCGGCGCCGAGCGCTACCTGTTGCGTCTCGCCTCCGGGCTGGCCACCAAGGGTCATCAGATCACCCTCTATTGCGAAGACTGGTCGCCGCGCGAAAATCCCTTTCAAGACGTTCGCAAAATCGATTCCGACAATCCGGAATCCTTTGCCCGGCAGGTCATGGCCAGGCCCATGCGCGACCGGCATGACATCGTGTTCAGCCTCGAACGCGTGCCGGGCTGCGATCTCTATCGCGCCGGCGACGGCCTCCACGCCGACTGGCTCGCCTATCGCCAGGCTTTCCATCCCGTGATGGGTCGCGTCCGCACGCTCCTTCGCTCCAAGAACAGGCAGTTGTGCCGGTTGGAAGCCCGGGTCTTCGCGCCCGGCGGCGTCCGCCGCGTGATTTGCAATTCGCACTTCGTCGCCAACCAGGTCATCAATCGCTTTGATTTTCCAGCGGACAGGATCGACGTGATTTACAACGGCGTCCCCTATCAACAGTTCAGCATGGGCGACCGCGCGCTCGGGCGAAAGGCGCTCCAGTTAAACCCCGACGATTACGTCGTGCTGTTGGTCGGCGCGGGCGCCGAGCGCAAAGGCCACGCCATCGCCCGCGATGCCATGCGGCACATCAGGAAGAAATATGCCAAGCTCGTCATCATCGACTCGCCTCCGCCGGTCGCGATGCCTCACGTCTACGCCGCGGCGGACGTCTTCCTTCTCCCCACGCTCTACGATCCCTTTGCCAACGTGACCCTCGAAGCCCTGGCGGCCGGACTGCCCGTCATCACCTCCGCGCAGAACGGTGCTTCCGAAATTATCGAGAATGAAAAAAATGGTTTCATCCTGCCTCGCGCCGACGACGATAAACTCATCGTCCATCTCCTCGACTACCTGACGGACCCGGCCCATCGCGCGCGCTTTCGCCAGCCCGCGCAAGCCCTCGCCCAAGAGTACGATCTCCCACGAAATCTCAACGCCACCCTGGCGGTTTTTGACAGGCTGGCGGGATGATGGTTATAAGAATCAGGATTGAAGCTCAGGTACGTGCTCGTCTTCGTATTTCTCGATGAGCACGCCGATCACTTCCATGAGCGACGCGAGCGGATGATTTTCGTTCTCGCCCACTTCATCGATAAGGCGGTCGAGGAAGGCGGTTAGTTCCCGGTATTCTTTTTCGCTATGAGGTACACGAAGGGTCTCGGCCACAGTTGGCCAAGCCGTTTTGGTTTTATCCATTTGAGCGAGAGTCATCGGTTTTTCCAGGTTCCTTTGTCGTAATCGCGATGGGTCAGTATAACACGAATGTAGACTCTGGCGCGATTATAATGGAGAGCCGCAATAAGACGATACTTGTTGCCCCCGATGTTAAACACCGTCTTGTTATCAACTTGGTCGGCACTTGGAAATGTCTCCCGCAATTGAGCAAAGTTGGCGAACCGGCGGGACTTCATCACGCGATACCAATGATCAAGGCCGCTCAGCGCATCGGGATGGCTTTGTACAAATTCGTTTAACCTCTTACGGGTAATGACGTGCACGGGAAATCCCTACACGAATCTGGCCAGGGAACAAGCCCCGCGCAAGCCCTCGCCCGACAGTACGATCTTCCACGAAATCTCAACGCCACCCTGGCGGTTTTTGACAAGCTAGGTCACTAGATGCCGAAACACGAGTGAGAAGCCCCAGATCGCCAGACCCGCAAATATCAACAGCGCAAGCAGCGACACCCAGAACGGCACGCTCGTCATTCCCAGCACCACCGACCAACCCAGGACGAGTCGCATCAAGTGCATCACCGCCACCAGCGCGAAGATAATCGTTGAGACGATTACAAAGTCTTTAGTCTTCATGGCCGAACTCCTTTCTTCTTAAACATACTCCTTATTTTGCCTTCTGCGAGTGGCCGCCGTGAGGCGGTATCTTATATGGCCTAAAAAGCTTATAATTTTCGGGATTGTGCACATGACAAATGTGACGTAAAGTAAGTTTACAAAAGCCGAACTTACCCGCCAGCCTACCGATTGGGATTAGGCGTGAGCATGTTTTCCAAATCGTTTGTGCCCGTTGCCTCGGAGAATTGCTTTGGTGATACCCCCCCTATGGTTTCAATCGCTTCCTTGAACTTCATCTCGATTTTCCGGGGTTCTGCCTGAACCCTCCCCGCGACGGACCTTCTATCGTATTGGCGTCTCTTCCAATTTAAGTTTAGCTTGATTAGCCATGGACGTTCTCTCTGTGAAAGAAATGGTCGCCGGCGAGGAACAGGCATTTTCCTCCGGCATCACTGCAGCCGCCCTGATGGAGGCCGCCGGAGAAGCCATGGCCGGACGCATCGCGGCGATCTACCCCTATACGCGGATTTTTCTCGTGCTCGTGGGCAAGGGCAACAACGGAGGCGACGGCCTGGTGGTGGCCCGGCATTTGGCGAACGCGGGAAGACGCGTGCAGGTCGTGCTCACCGCACCGGGAGACCAGCTCGGCGATTTGCCACGCGCCCAACTCGCCCAATTCAACGGCCTGTTTCCCAGTCCAAAAATATCCCCCTGGGGCGATGATCTCGATTTCCCCGCCAGCGACGGCGTGGTGATCGATGCGTTGCTGGGAATCAAAGCCCGTGGTGCATTGCGCGGAGCCCTGGCACAGGTCGTCGCGAAACTGAATGCCGCGCGGGCAGCTCGCTTTTTCCGTACCGTCGCGCTCGATCTGCCCACTGGCCTCGCGGCCTACGAGGACGGAACCGCGCCCAAAGAGAAGGACGCCGCCGTGGTTGCCGACGTAACGATCTCGGTCGGCTTTGCCAAGGACGTGTTGGTTCGCGAAGCGCTCTCAGCCTGGGTCGGACGCCTCGAAGTCGTGGCATGGAGCAATGCCCCGGCGCAATCGGCCCCGCGTCAGGCGCTCGTCGCGCACGAACTGGCCGGCCTGCTTCCGCGCCGAAGCGCACTTTCCTACAAGGGCGATTTCGGAAAGCTCGCCGTCGTCGCGGGCAGTCCCGGCTTTACCGGCGCGCCCGTCCTCTGTGCCCGGGCCGCGCTGGCAATGGGCACGGGCTTGCTCTCCGTGGTGACGCGACCGGATGCGAGTTCCGTCGTTGCCGCGAAAGCGCCACCCGAAGCGATGGTCTCCGTCTGGTCGGAAGGCAGTGATGTGCCCAACGTCGTAACGAAAGCCTCAGCCATCGCAATCGGTCCAGGCCTGGGAGTCGACGCGGACACGGTGAAGATGCTGCGCGCTTCTCTCGCGGTCGGCTGCCCTGTGCTCATCGATGCCGACGGCCTGAACGCGCTCGCGCAAAATCTCGATCTTTTGCGGGAAGCCAGGGGCCCCGTTTTGCTCACGCCCCACGCCGGCGAAATGGCCCGTCTCATCGGCCGCAAATTCACCGCGAACGAGCGCGAGTCCGTGGCGCGCGAGTTTGTCGATAAACATAACGTCACGCTCGTGCTCAAGGGAACGCGCACGCTCGTCACCGCACCGGGACAGCCGCTCTTCATCAACACCACGGGCAATCCGGGCCTCGGCACGGGCGGATCTGGCGACACGCTTTCGGGTATCCTCGGCGCGCTTTTGGCACAGGGTCTTTCGCCGCTCGATGCCGCGCGTCTGGGTGTCTGGTTGCACGGCCACGCCGCCGATCTGGTCCTGGCCGAACGGAGCTGTGAAGAAGGCCTGACGCCGACCATGCTTAGCGCCCATCTCGGTGCGGCGCTCGTCTCGTTGCGAGCCCAGGCCGTTGCGCCCGACGGTTTGCTTGAAAGTGCGCAGAGGAAAGAATGAGCCTCGACCGAATCTTTCGTGCCGAATTGGACGCGCTCGAAAAAGCCAACCTGAGGCGCGCCCTGCGTGCCACGGACGTGATGCCTTCATCCATGCTCAACTTCGCGGCCAACGATTATCTCGGCTTGGGCCAACATCCCGCCCTGATCGAGGCCGCGCGACAGGCCACGGCTCAGCGCGGAACGGGAGCGGGCGCATCGCGATTGGTTACCGGCACCGACACCGCCGTCCTCGCGCTGGAGGAGCAACTCGCGGCGTGGAAGGAAAAGGAAGCGGCGCTGGTTTTCAGCAGCGGTTATGCCGCTGCGCTCGGCACGATTCCCGCCCTCGTCGGCAAGGGCGACACGGTGATTTTGGACAAGCTCGCCCACGCCAGCCTGATCGACGCCGCGCGATTGAGCGGCGCGACCGTGCGCACATTTCCCCACAACGACATGGGCCGTTTGGAATCCCTGCTCACAAAAGTTGCCTCCAATAAAACGCGCACCTTGATCGTCACCGAGTCGATTTTCTCCATGGACGGCGATGCCGCGCCATTGCGGGAGTTGGTCGGGTTGAAGGACCTCTATGGCGCATGGCTGCTCGTCGATGAGGCCCACGCAACGGGCCTCTACGGCGCAACGGGCGCGGGCCTGCTTGCCGAAGCGGGACTGAGCACGCGCGTGGAAATCGTGATGGGCACCTTGAGCAAGGCGCTCGGCAGCGTCGGCGGCTACATCGCGGGATCGCGCGTGCTGATCGACTGGCTCATCAATCGCGCCCGAAGTTTCATTTATTCGACCGCGCTTCCGCCCGGCGTGATCGCGGCCAGCCGCGCTGCAGTTGATCTGGCGCGCGGCAAGGAAGGCCAGGTGCTTCGGGCGCGCCTGCGCGAAAACATTGCCCATTTTCACGCGGGACTGCCGGCCATCTGGAAAAACCAGGCTCTCTCTTCCAGCGCCATTCAACCGTTGATCTGCGGCGAGGCGTCTGCCGCCTTGCGGATGGTGGCAACACTGCGGGAAGCAGGCTTTCTCATTCCCGCTATTCGTTACCCCACCGTTCCACGAAACGCCGCCCGGCTGCGCGTGACTCTGAGCGCGGCACATGCCGACAAACAAATCGACGCGCTCAATAAAAGGCTGGCTTTGATTTGCGCCCCCGGCGGTTAGAAGCCCCTTTCCATGGAAGGCACTTAAAGCTATGATTCCATTCGGTCATTAACACCGTCGATGCTTCCTACCATTTCGATCGCTGCCCCGGCTTATAATGAAGGTGAAGGCATCTATTCCCTGGTGGAGAATTGGGTCCGCTTTCTTCAGGCCCGCTTTAAACCGGATGATTTCGAGATCGTCATTTGCGATGACGGAAGCAAGGACAACACATGGGAGGTTCTCTCGCAACTGGCCCGGGTCTATCCGTCGGTAAAGCCCTGCCGTCACACGACCAATCAAGGCGCCGGGGCGGCCTTGACCACCGCGATTAACCATACGACAAAGAGCTGGGTCCTGCTTCTTGATTCGGATGGCCAGTATCCCATCGATAATCTCGATTTGTTCATGCAGGAAATGGAACGCGCGCCCGCTCCCGCCTTTATCGGCTATCGCGTCGAGAAGGCCGACTCCGCGTTCGCGCGATTCGGATCCTGGATCAGCGGGAAGTGCTGCAATTGGTGCCACGGCACGCGGTATCGTGACTTCAATTGCGCTTTGAAGCTCGTCGAAGGCACGCTGCTGCGCGATCTTGACCTGGAATCCAAAGGCTTGAATTATTCGACTGAAATCAGCTCCAAAATCCTGGAGCGCGGCGTGGCGATGAAAGAAATCGCCGTGGCGCATCGGGCGCGCGAAAAAGGCCGCAGCAGCCGGTCCCTGCTGCGCGGCAGCCTGCATCGCTTTCTCTTCGTCACCTACATCGCCTGGCGGCAACTTCTCTTCAAATTTGGACTGTTGCAGCGCCGCACCTATTCGCCGTCGTGAAAACCTCTCCCTCCGATCATTCAGGACGCCTCGTTGTTTCCGTTTTCTGCGGAGGCCGGGGAGGATCAAACTTGATCCGGGAATTTCTGCGCCGTTCCGACCTGGAACTCAATGCTTTGATTAATGCGTACGACGACGGCATGTCGACAGGTGAATTGCGGGGCTTCATTCCAGGCATGCTGGGGCCGTCCGACTTCCGCAAGAACCTCGCTAATTTCCTCCATTGGCACAGCAACTATCAGTACGCGCTGACCCGTTTGCTCGAATTCAGATTGCCGGCAATCGACCAGGGAAACGAAGTGGCAAGCCTGAAAGATTGGGCGGCGATAGGCTCTGATGCCGGCAGTTCATCGGTGTCGGACAAGCTGCGTCCCGTGCTGCGTGAACTGGACCGGATGAGCCCCCGGGTGCGCGAATACCTGGCCGCGTTTTTTGAATATCAGGACTGCCAGGGCGAAGCTTTTGAGTTCGGCGACTGCTCGATCGGCAACCTCATTTTCGCGGGCGCCTACCTGAAAAATAATCGTAATTTCAATGCCGCCGCCGCCGAGCTTGCGCGGGAATTTCATTCGAGGGCCAGGCTCCTGAATGTCACTCAAGGCGAAAATCGCATACTTGTCGCATTAAAGGAGGACGGCGAGATTTTGGAGCGCGAGGCCAGGATCGTCGGTCCCCAAAGCGAGGCGAAAATCGTCGACTTCTTTTTCCTGGAAAAGCCCTTTCCGCCGGATGAATTGAGCCGGCTTCGCCTGCTCCCGGATATCGCCGCCAAGCGGGCCGCGTTGCAAGCCCTGCACCGGCCGGTCGCCATTTCGCCCGAGGCGCGGGAGGCGCTTCTCCATTCGGACATCATCGTTTACGGGCCCGGAACGCAATTCTCGTCGCTTTTACCGAGCTATAAAACGGTCGGGATCGACGAGACCATCTTCGCCAGCCGCGCCCGCGTCAAAATATTCGTCGCCAATATTCATCGCGATCACGACATCCAGGCTTTCTCCGCAACGGATATTGTGGGCAAGGCGCTCGATCTTTTGCACGATCCGGCGAACAAACGCCGCTCCATTACCCATGTGCTCTATACGAACCGCTCCAACAAGCCCGCCCAGTTGTTCCCGCGCGGGGAAGCTGAGGCCGAAGAGTTTATTCACAATTTGAAATGGACCGATGGAGAATTTGAAAATCCCACCAAATCCGGCGTGCACAGCGGCTACCTCACCGTACGACAAATCTTCAACGCTTATGAAGAAGCGCTCGTACCGGCTGAACCGACGCTCGACATCTATATCAATCTCTACAAGCGTTCACTGGCGGTGAGCCAATTGATCCAGGAATTTCTTGAGCTACCCTGGCAGACTTACTTCAAGCAGGTCCGGCTTCGCTTCAACAATGTGGAATTGCCGGCCATGAATCTTCCCGAACACCTCGTCATCGAGTCAGTCAAACGTGACGAGATGTTTTCGGAGGTCCATGAGTTGAGCGAATGGGCGTCCTCGAGAGACTCGAAGTACCTGGCCACGATTTCCGGCGACGGCGAATACCGGCTGTGCGACATTCTCTCAGGCATGGAAATTCTGACCCGGCATTCCTTCGCCGCCGTCTACGGATCGCGGACCCAGAGCCACAATCAATTCTATAACTCGCTTGATGCGGCGTATGGAGAATCGCCCTTTCTTTATGTATGCAGCCTTGCGGCCGGGTTTCTGTTTTCACTTTTGTTTGTGCTGCGGTTCGGCGTGATTTTTTCCGATCCGCTCACCGGATTCCGGCTCTATAACCGCAGTTCGCTCGCCCATGTGCTGGAGAAGTTTTCCAAGCTCAACGATCATTCCGCCAGCGGGATCACCAGGATTCTCATGCAGAACAAATGTGAAATCGCGGAGATTCCCGTTTCCTATCGCACGTTTGAAGGGTTTACCAATACCAAGTGGCGGCTGTTACGGAGCTTTCGCAATGCGTGGCGCATATTTTTCTAGGCGGCACTTCCTGTTCGATCTTGACGGCACTTTGGTCGATTCAGCGGCGGCGCATGCGTGCGCTTTTGTCGACGCGTTAACCCCCGGCAGGCCGGCGCTCGCGAAAAACTTTGAGTACAGTCCGTTTGCGGGACATCCCACCCGCGAGGTCTTTCTTGCGCTGGGCCTGCGCGATGAACCGGAACTGAGCGGGTTGATCCACCTCAAGCAGCAGCATTATCGCGCCGCCATCGAGCGCGGCGAAGTCGGGATTTTTGCCGGAGCAACGTCGCTGCTGGAGCAGCTTTTGCAGAAGGGAGCACGTCTTTTTCTCGTCACAGGCGCAAGCCGTGTCTCTACTGAGCGGGTGCTGGAACGAACAAAGCTCGGAAAGTTTTTCGAAGGGCTCACGACCGCGGAGGATGTCCCTTTCGGCAAACCGTCGCCCGATGCCTATCTTTACACCCTCGCCACTCACGGCCTGGAACCTCAAGATTGTCTTGTGGTTGAAGATGGGGAAAGTGGCATTGCCGCCGCCCGGAACGCAGGGCTCGATGCCGTTCTGATCCATACGGACCTCCAACTGCCGGGCGTACAAAACGTCCGTGATTGCAAAACCTTCTCGGAGCTTTTGTTTCCATGAAAGCCTTTCCATCCTCAACCGACCACCGTATTTGCGCCATTGTGCCGGCGGCAGGACGCGGAACGCGGCTGAGCGCGGACGTTCCCAAGGTGTTCGTGCCCATTCTGCCGGACTTGACGATCTGGGATGCGGTGCGAGGCCGGCTTTCCCGGTTGGCCGTTCCCATCATCCTCATTCTTTCTCCCGAGGGAATGAGTTACCGGCAAAATAATCCTGCCGCATTCCATCCTGAAAGCTTCGACAACACCGTGGTTGCGTTGCAATCCTCTCCGCTCGGTATGGGGGATGCCATTTTCAGCGCGGCCGACTTGTGGGGGGAATTTGACGATCTCCTCATCGTTTGGGGGGATCAGTTCAATCTCTCGCTTCAGACCCTGGGCGCTTGCATCGAACTGCACGCCAGCCATGAGAAACCCGCGCTGACCCTTCCCCTGGTTCGCATGCCTCACGCCTATGTCGAATACATTTTCGATTCCGCCGGACGTCTGACGCAAATCCGGCAGTCGCGTGAAGGCGATGCCTGCCAACCTGGCGGCTTGTCCGATGTCGGCGTATTCCTCCTGAGCGGCGGCCCGGTATTGATCGAGGAGTGGACCCGCTATCGAAAGGGATGCACGATCGGCTCAGTGACGGGTGAAATTAATTTCCTTCCTTTTCTCGTTCATCTCTCCTCGATCGGATGGCCGGTGAACCGATACGAAACCAATGACCCGGCCGAAGCCATCGGCATCAACACGCCGGAGGACCTCGCGTTCGCGCGTCAACTTCTCCGGGAAAGGCTTGCCGTCCCATGAACGAAACCATGCTTGTCACCGGCGGCGCGGGCTTTATCGGCAGTCATCTGGCGGAACGACTGCACCAATCCGGCTATAAGGTCCGCGTGTTGGATAACCTCAGCCAGGGACGCCGTGAATGGGTGCAGCCTTCGTCGGAATTTATCGAGGGCGATCTTACCGACCTGCCAACGTGCCGGCGCGCCTGCGAGGGCATCTCCGGGGTTTTCCATCTCGCGGCCATGTCGAAGGTTGCGCCGTCTATCGACAAATTTGAATTCTGCACCGAGCAAAATATCATCGGCACGCAAAACCTGCTCATCGCGGCGCGCGACGCCCGTGTGCGCAAACTGGTCTACAGCGGCTCGTCCACTTACTATGGAAACGGCGCCCCTCCCCAGGTGGAAACGGCGCTGCCGAATTGTCTCAATCCGTACGCCGTCTCGAAATATGTCGGCGAACAGTTCTGCGAAATCTTCACCCGGCTCTACGGGCTGCCGACCGTTTCGTTGCGCTACTTCAATGTCTACGGGCCGCGGCAACCCGCCGTGGGTGCCTATGCGCTCGTGCTTGGCATTTTTCTGGATCAACGCCGTCGCGGAGATCCCTTGACCGTTCATGGTGACGGTTCCCAGCGTCGTGATTTCATTCATGTGTCCGATGTGGTTGAGGCCAACCTGGCAGCCTGCGACAGCGACGTTGCGGGGACGGTTATGAATGTCGGCAGCGGCACCAATATTTCAATTCAGGAAATCGCCGACATGATTTCGCCCGATCAGGTGCGCCTTCCCCGCCGAAAGGGCGATGCCGAGGTGACCCTGGCCGACATCAGCCGGATCAGGCGGCTCCTCGGATGGGAGCCCAAGGTATCCTTCTCCGAGGGTTTGAAGAAATTGTCCCGGGGATAGGAATCGATCTCTGACGCACGAACTTGATTCATACAGTATGCTCTTCCAGACGCCTCGCCGATTCTTGGCATCCTTCTTGCACTCTTTACTTTAAATTGCTTTTCACCATCTTTATTAGTTTAACTGATAAACGTCTCCCTTAGCTTGTATCACTCTTCCCGAGCGTTCCCTCATGGCTTTATTTCGCGCCTCTTTTTTTGAAATCCTGATCCTCATTCATGTGATTGGCGCAGCGGCACTCTTTCGCCGATTTTTCCCGAGGGAATCGCCCTGGCTCGGCTTCTTTGTTCCCATTCTCGCCTTGGTTAGCGCGCTCAATTTTATCGAGCACTACATCGCACTTCCTGATTTGGGATACCTGTTGCCGTTCACCTTCGGCGGGGCGATTTGGGCGCTGCTCAAGCCGGGTTACTCGTGGGAGGGCCTGAAGCTGCCGACCATTTTTTTCGTCATCCTCTTCACGTTTTGCATGGCCCTCAGATGTATTTCTCCGGACATTCCCAATTGGACCGAAGGCGCCGGGGACATGACACGTGTCTTGGAATATTGCATGGGTGACAAGGTGCCTCCGACCGATATCTGGATGCCTCCCTATGACCGCGCAGGCTATTATTCGTTTCAGCATTACGGGGCTTCCGTCCTGACACGACTGTTTTCCGTGGATATCGGAACCGGTTACAACCTGGGCTTCGCCGTTCTTACCGCATTGACCGGACTTGTCGGCACGGGCGCCGCTTATGCGATCAGCGGAAAGAACGCCGGGGTTGCTGCGGCGACCGCGCTCATCCTGATGTCAGGCGCGACCGGCTCGGCCATCTTCCTCGACTTCCTCCAAAAGAATGCCGCCCACGAGTTCCAACCCGACTACGTCCTCTCCCTCTCGATCAATGGAGGTTGGAACGAACCGGCATGGAATCCCTTCTGGAAGATTTGCGCGCACGACCAGTATCACCCCTGGCTGAAACTTCTCCCGCCGCTCTACACTCTCTACTACTCCGAGTATCACGCCAACCTGGGCGGCGCATTCATCGTCATGATTACGATGCTGGCGTCCCATGAGGTCTTTTCGAGCGAGCGTTCCAACTGGCCCTGGATTTGCCTGATCGCGATGCCGATGATGGTCATCATCACCTCGGCCTGGTTCTTCTTCATCATCCTTTTTTTTGGCGTGGGCGGCATGGCCGTTGCCCTCATCGCCTCGCGACGACCTCAAGATTGGAGACTTGTTGTTCTGTACGGCCTCGTAGCGACCGTTCTGGTCTGGCCCTCCGTTAATTCGCTCATCATGGCGGCTCCGAGTTATCCCGTTCTCTTTCATTGGACCGGTCCGGAATGGCGGACGCCGCTCTGGATGTTCCTGATCCAATTCTGGCCTGTCTACATCCCATGGCTTCTCCTCTGTTTTGTCTGGCACAAGCTCAGCCTGGCCGGTCGATGGTTCCACGCCGCCATCTTTATCTTTTTTATCTGGCTCGAGTTTGTGACCGTGGGCGACCGGCCCCTGCAAATCGAGAAGATGTGGGGAGCCATCTACAGTGCTGGCTTGGTCACGGTCGTGCCCATGGCCTTCGCGCGGCGAGGGCTGGTCTTCCTCATTTTAAACGGTGTCATGTTGTTCCTTATGACCATTTGCATGGTTGTGTGGTTGGACGTGGACTACGGCAACGTCGATTGGCCCTGCTTCTGCCGGCTCCAAGGCGATCACTATATCGTAGTCGACCCGCAGAGGAAACGGCTGCTCCAGGTCATGAGCCAAATGCACGGCCTCACCTTTCTTCCCGGAAAATCGGTCTGGGGCTACAATCAGGCGCCGGCGGTAATTGCCTTCTCAAAAAACAAGTGTTACATCGCCTGGTACTTTCAAGAAGACGAGTGTGGCCATGTCGACGAACCCAACTATCGGGCCAAGCTCAATAATTCATTTTATGCCGGGACCATGACGGACCCGCTTCCCTTCCTTCGGGCCAATAATATCTCCGCCGTCCTGATTTGGCCCGAAGACAAAATATCCGACGCTCTGCTCAATCAATATAAAAAACAACTCGGCTTGGATTACTATTACGTCGATTGCCGGATGGATCTCCCCGACAATGCGGGCCTGTTCGTTCGCCAATCCAGTCAGCTTGCGCCTCTCCCAACGCCGGAAACCCCAGCCCCGGTACCGACTCCGGCTTCGCCCCCATCGTCAACGCCTGAGTCAAAAGCCAAACCGAACTCTTAGAAATAATCGCATGATGCCTGTCGATGGCACGTTGGGCCGGAATAAATTTGTGAGCGCTCCTTCTACCCCCAGCATCAGCGTTTGCATTCCCAGCTACAACGAGGAAGCGACGATCGAATCGGCTGTGGCACAAATCGAGGTGGTGCTCGACAAGCTGCAGTGTGATTATGAAATTCTCATCTGCGACGATGCATCCTCGGATCGGACGGGCGAGTTCATTAGACGGATGACTTCAAAGAACCCGCACCTGCGCCCCATTTTTCATCAAGAGAACAAGGGCATACGCGCGACGTTTGAAGAGCTTTACGAGTCAGCGACGAAAGACGCGGTCTTCCTGATACCATCCGACCTGGAATGGCCGCCGGAGACTCTGCTTTCACTGGTTGCATCCTTCGGCGAAGCGGACATCGTCATCGCCAGCCGCATCAACAAGAACTACGGAATCTTCCGATCGTTCATATCTCACATTTTCAATCTGACTCCGCTGATGCTTTTCGGAGTCAAAACCAATGATGCCGGTGCGGTCAAACTAGTACGCCGCAAGATTATCCAGCGGATACAGATCATTTCGCGCTCCCCGTTTTCAGAGGCGGAACGGCTTATTCGAGCCGCGCGCCTCGGCTATCGCGTGAGATCCATTCCCACGGTCACGCAAAAACGCCGGTCAGGTGTTTCCCACGGTATCCGGCTTGGTGTGCTCGTCACCGCCATCTCGGATGTTTGTCGCGTTTGGTGGGATATCCGAATCCTGGGACACTAAATTTTAGGCGATCGCGCCCAGGATTTCCTTCAGTTGTGCGCAGACAAACTCGACCTGCCCGTCAGTCATTTCCGGATAGATGGGCAAAGAAAGGGTTTCATTCGCCATTTTTTCGCTTTCGGGAAAATCACCCATCCGATAACCAAGGTCGCGATAACCGTTTTGGAGATGAACCGGAATGGGATAATGAGCATTGCTCTGGATGCCACGTTCCGCCAACTGTTGCGCCACCTGGTCGCGCCCTTTTACGCCGACCGCGTAAACATGATAGACATGATATGAGCCGGGCAATTCCAGCGGCAGGGTCAGCGGCGCATCTTTTAATTTTTGCGTATAGAGAGCGGCAATTTCACGACGGCGCAGGGTCCAGGCGGAAAGATGGCGGAGTTTGACGCGAATAACGGCGCTTTGAATCGCATCGAGCCGGTAATTAAAACCCCGCTGCTCGTGATGGTACCGACGACTCGATCCCCAATTGCGCAGAAGTTTGATTTGATCGGCGTCCTCTTTGGCGGCGCAGAGAACTATGCCTCCTTCACCGTAAGCCCCGAGGTTTTTTCCGGGATAAAAACTGTAGCAGCCGAATCGGCCGAAAGTCCCAACGGTCTTGCCGTGATAGGAGGCCGCGTGGGCCTGCGCGGCATCTTCGATTATCATCAGTCCGCGCTCCTCGGCCAGCGCAAGAATAGGAGCCATATCGCACGACTGGCCATGCAAATGAACCGGGATGATCGCCTTTGTTTTTGCCGTGATTGCCTCGCGGAGCTTTTCGACATCGATCGTTTTATAAAGCGGATCGATATCGACGAATCGTGGGACGGCGCGGGCATACTCAATGGCGGCGACCGTGGCCACGAATGTCATCGGGACGGTCAGCACTTCGTCCCCAGGCTTGACACCTGAGACCAATAAGGCGAGATGCAGGGCGCTGGTTCCCGTATTGACGCCGACGGCATATTCGCAATCACTGAAGGTGGCAAATTCGTGTTCGAGGGCTTCCAACTCAGGGCCAAGAACGAATGCGCCCGATTCGAGGACCCGCTTAATTTCCGCGTCGATTTCGAATGAAATAGCCCGGTATTGCGCTGGAAGATCCAGATAGGGAACTTTCATGCGCGGGCTAAGATTTGATCTCGACCAGCTCACCCCGCTTTTTGAGGGAAAGCGAAGCCGCCTCCAGAAGTTGAATCGTCCGGATGCCTGCGGCACCATCCGTCAGCGGCCTTTCTCCGTTGCGAATGCATCGGTAAAAGTGTTCCACCTCGGTTCGCAAGGCTTCGCTGGTATCGACGTGCGGCGCATGCATGTCTCCCGTCCGATATTGGATCAACATTTTGTAGACGTCTTCGACTGATGACGAAACCGAAATGCCCTTGTCGTAGATTTTGATTTTTTCACTTGGCTCGACATCATCGTAAACCGCCATTTTATTCGTCCCACCGAGGAGCGTGCGACGCACTTTGACCGGCGCGAGCCAGTTAGCATGCACGTGGGCGATGAGAGCATGATCGAAAAAAACCGTGATGTAGGAAATCGATTCGTGTTTGCCCGGATAGGCCAATCCGGTCGCGGAGACCGCGCGAGGTTGGGCGGCCAGGACATAATCCATGATGGCCAAGTCATGGATGGCCAGATCCCAAAGCACATTGATGTCCTGCTGGATAAGACCGAGATTGACCCGGACAGCATCATAGTAGAGCACCTGGCCCAAGGCCCCCCGTTCCACGATTTCGCGCAGGATGCGAACCGCGTCCGTGTAAATAAACGTGTGATCGACGAGGAGAACTCTCTTTTGCCGCTCAGCCTCTTCGGTGAGTTGTCGGGCCTGCTCGACCGATGAGGCAAGCGGCTTTTCGATCAGGAGATGCTTGCCCGCTCTCAAAGCGGCCATACCAATGTCGAAGTGGGTATGGGTGGGCGTGGAGAGCGAGACGGCCTCAATTTCCGGGTTATCCAATAAGTCCTTGTAGTTGTCGAAAAGCCGGGCAGCGGGATAGCGACTCCGGGCAAGATCCAAACGCGGTTGGCTGATATCGCTGATCGCCTTCAACTCGAAGCCGGGAGTTTCATTGAAATTCCTAGCCAGATTGGGCCCCCAATAACCGTATCCAATAACCCCGACTCCAATTTTGTTATCCATAAAGTACGGATTTCAGATCTTTTCTATCTGCCCGCAGGCAAAGACCGCAGCAGGAAGACGCCCGCATTTTTGTCTCCATTGCCTTTACAGTCGATATAGTCATAGGAAGAATCAAGTTCCTTGGTCAGTGCATCAAGGCCGTCATTGGAAATATCGTCATCCGGCCAGATCATCACGCCCGCAACATTGTTCGTCTGGAGAAATTGCAGGCGATTGGTCATATCTCCCGAATAGAAATCGTTATTTTTCTTTTCCCTGTATTGTGCTTCATCGCGATAATTGGCCACGGACTCGAAATACGTCCAGGTTGCGTAGCTCCTGTTTTCGGTGAAGACGGCCAGGGCCGGGGACTCATAGTAATTAAAGGCAACGCATTTGCCGGTCAAAAATGTTTCATGCTTCATCCGGGTCAGGACTTCAAGCATCCTTCTTTTTTGGTCATCTATCGTAATATAGTGAGTTCCCTCCAAACAAAATTCGGCGTGCGCCGGCCACCGGCCCCAAGGCAGCCAACTCCAGGCATTTCTCAGCCATCCACTCATGCTGATAAATGCTGAAACCAGCAAAACGGTCGTGAGCATCCGGCAGGCGACGCCGGTGCGCGCGGCTATGATGGGAAACAGGGCGATCAACCCCGTCCCAAAGGTGTAGCCCCACATCTTTTCCACCGTGTTGTACCGCCCTTCGATCGTGATCAATTCAACCCCGATCAACATGATGGGAATAACGAAAAGAACCCAGCGAACCGCCGGCGATAACTCACGAAAGAAACACCAGCCATAAATCCAAAGCGCGATAATCGGCCACCACTGAATCAAAAATAAAATCAAAGGCGCGCGCTCCTCCGATTTCGTCCACATGATGTCGGGAAGCTCGGGTGACGAGGTCACATCGTAGAGAGAAGGCCAGAGAAAGAGAAAGCCGGCAAAGAGCATCAGCAGGGTCAATCCGACAGCATCAGGACGCCTTCCGCCAAAAAGAGCGATAACCACTCCCCCCCCGCAAAGAAGTCCCGTGATCGGGTAGGCCCAGGTGCTGGCGACCACCGCAAGAAAGGGCATGAGAACGGCCATGACCCATGGCCAGACCATTTTTTGCAGAGAGGCCAGCTCGGCGATGATAAAAACCGAGAGAAGCGTTAAGAAATGCCCGGCCATATTGGCGTGATACTCATCCCGCCAGGTCCAGAAGCCCGGCACTTGCAATTCGAGACGTTCGTGGTGGGGCGCGGCCAGCCAATTCCAGATGGGATTGTCGGGATTGTTATGAGCTAGGTCGTCGTAGCCTCCGGATAGATTATCGGCCAGCCAGAGGTTGGGATCATGCATGGTCAACTGGATGTAGGCAGAGCTTCCCGTCGCGGCCGATTCGATAAGAAAGGGGACGGCCAGGATGACCCACGTTTTGCCGCCGGAAATGCGATGAGCGGCGGCGGCGCCAGCCACGCAGGTCATGGCGGACAGCAAGGCGTGGGCAATGTTGTAGGCGACACCCAATTTGATATCCAAGAGACGCTTAATGATCGAAGCGGCGTAATGCTGCAGGGAGTAATACCACTCGTATTTATAGGGCGGAAGCCAGGTATCGATCGGCGGCAAAGTATCGCCCTGACAATAATTATTGATCTTGTTCAGGTCGGCAAGACCGTCCGAACTGGGAACAATATCGGGCTGCAAACAACGAATCCCAAAGGTAAAGGCGAACGCCGCCAAAAACACGACCGATGGTAATAAAAGCTCGCGCTTGGAGTATCCTGGCTTGGCGATCAACCAAACAATTAGGCCGACCAGCACAGGCGAAAGCACCAAGAGGTTCGGCAGCGCGACAAAATGCTCGATAAAATTAAGCAGAACAACCAAAGCCAGCGGAGGAATGATAAATCCAAACCAGGGCGATTCCCGCGGGAAAAAGCAACGAAACGCGAAAGCTCCGCCAATCATCAAACTCGAAACAAAAAACCAAAGAAAAAAAGCTTGGATGATGTGCATGGTGCCCAGAAGACATCAAACTTGTAGCAGTTCGCGCTACATTCCGTAAAGGTTCGTTTGACCGTCCTTTATTGGACAGCCAAAGCCGGACGCTACGATGATCCGCCGCCAGACCACAATTTGTTTCCCATTCCGAGACACCAGCAGACATCTCTCCTTTCGAGTTGGGATTTTGAATGACAATTTTAGCATAACGCCTGAACCGTCATCGTGATGAACGCTCCATGGCCGCCGGATTTGCCGGCATTGAAAACCACCTGTTCCAAAAAACGCCACGCTGAAGTCCTTTGACGACGTAAAAGCCTCGTTGAACGTTCTCGTCGCGGCAATCCGAATGCCATGCGCGACTGGCCGTGGCCAAGGCCACGAGTCGGTGTCTCCTTTGGGACGGCACGTATTTCACGGCATCCCGACATTTCTACCATTGCGTAAGCGCTTGACAAACAACTGGATATAAGATTTATTAGAAAAGGCTTCCGTTTTCAATCCAGTCTGCCGGAGTAACTTTTAAATTCCGATATCCTACATGAGTAATGCAACTGCGGGTGCGCCGTCGTCATCTGACGCGCAGAAGGTCTCGTCCATCAACGAAGTGGTGATCCACATTGCGGGCAACTCGCAGGACGGCATCCAGGCCATCGGCGGTTTCCTCGCGCGCCTCGCCGGACGCAGTGAACAGGAAGTTATGACGTTCATGACGATTCCGTCCACGATTTCCGGTGGACCATCCATTTTCCACGTTCGCATCGGCAGTGGCGAAGTCTTGAGTTCCGGCGACGAGGCGGACGTACTGCTGGCGTTTTACCAGCACAGCTACGATGGTCATCTCCACTCTCTGAAAAAAGGCGGCATCGTGCTGTACGATTCCGACCATGTGCAGCCGAATCCCGAATTACTGGTTGATTATCATCACGTCGGCGTTCCCATTTCCTCGCTGACCGTTGAAGCCATCGGCGGCACGGCCAAGGACAAGGGTAAGAATATTTACGCGCTCGGCCTCATCGCGAAAATGTTCGACCTGAACGTGCCGAAGCTGGAAAAACTCATCGGTGAACGTTTCGGCGCCAAAGATCCGAGCATCCTCAACAACGCGTTGGCGGCGTTTCATGCGGGCTACTCGAATTCCCTCAGCAACCTCTTCGAAACGTTCAAGTTCGTGGACAGCCAAAAAAAGGACGGCCACCAGGTCGTAATGAACGGCAATGAAGCACTCGCCTACGGTCTCATCGCCGCCGGCGTGCGTTTCGGCGCAGGTTATCCAATCACGCCCTGGTCGGACATCATGGAATTGCTGCGGCGCGAACTTCCCAAATACGGCGGGACATTTGTGCAGACCGAGGATGAAATTGCCGCCATCTCCATGGCAATTGGCGCAAGCTACGCCGGTCGCGTTGCGGTCACAGGTTCGAGCGGCCCGGGAATTTCGCTCAAGACTGAGGCGCTCGGCTGGGCGGTGATGGCGGAAATGCCGCTTGTTATCGTGGACGTGCAACGCGGCGGGCCTTCGACCGGAATGCCGACAAACATCGAGCAGTCGGATTTAAACATCGCCATCAACGGCGGCCACGGCGATTCCCCGCGTGTCGTCATCGCGCCCGCGAACGTGGAGGATTGCTTTTACATGGCGATTGAAGCGGTCAACATCGCGCGCCAATACAGCGTGCCGGTCATTCTTCTCACCGACCAGGGCATCGCCACGCGCATCGAGGCGTTCACGGAGCCGGACCTTGAAAAAGTCTGCCAGGACATTTCGCCCGATCTCGCGCCCGTGGCCGACCACAAGCCTTACGATTTGTCCGCCCCCGACGGCGTCACGCCGCACCTCGCGCCGGGCACAAAAATCAACAGCGGCAAATATCCGGTGGTCACCGGCCTGGAAC
>Ga0182030_10000546_pt1 | contig 71720 bp, 59 predicted proteins | sample 812S3MmetaG_FD_121299 | JGI IMG/M metagenome (GOLD analysis project Ga0182030, IMG submission 121299) | Permafrost microbial communities from Stordalen Mire, Sweden - 812S3M metaG (Illumina Assembly) | ecosystem: Environmental > Terrestrial > Soil > Wetlands > Permafrost | place: Sweden...
GCGCTCGGCGTCGCCATCGATCCGGCGTTTCTTTGAAGCCCAAGAAACGGCCGGCCATCTCTCCCGAACGACGAGGGTATTAGCAAATGAGCGATTCGAATTTCGACAGCGTGACGCATCATCGCTGGGACGATATCCCCGCGGAGCGATTGAAGGGCACCATCACCCGCCGCCTCATCACCGGCAATCGGATGATGATTGCGCATGTGTACCTGAAAAAGGGTGATGACGTGCCCAAGCACTCGCACCACAACGAGCAGCTCACCTACATCCTCGAGGGCGCGCTGCAATTTTGGTTCGGCGAAAACGGCGAGCGCGAGTTGACGGTGAAAGCGGGCGAGGTGGTCGTCATTCCCTCGCATGTGCCGCATCGTGCGCTCGCCCTCGAGGACACGCTCGATGTGGATATTTTCGATCCGCCGCGCGAGGACTGGCTGACCGGCACCGACGCCTACCTCAGGCGCTGAGGAGCGCGGCGGATGGATCTTGGATTGAAAGGGCGCCGGGCGCTCGTGATGGGCGGTTCGCGCGGACTCGGCAAGGCCGTCGCCCAAGTCCTGGTGGAGGAGGGCGCGCGAGTCGCCATCTGCGCGCGCGACGCGGCACGGGTGGCCGCGACCGCCGCGGAGCTCGGGGCCCAAGGGCTGGTCTGCGATTTGTCGACGCCGGGCGCCGCCGATACGCTCGTGCGCAAGGCGCAGAACCTTTTGGGGCACTTGGATGTGCTGGTGGTCAACACCGGCGGTCCGCCGCCCGGGCAATTTGCCGAGCTGACGGATCTGGCATGGCACACGGCATTCGAACAGCTGTGGATGAGCGCCGTGGGCGCCATTCGCGCAGCGCTGCCCGAGATGCGGGCGCGACGCTCGGGGCGAGTGATCGTGATCACCTCGATCGCCGCCCGCGAGCCGGTGCCGAATCTGATGCTCTCCAATTCCCTGCGCGCGGGTCTTCATGGTCTGATCAACACGCTCAGCAAGGAGGTGGCCGCCGATCAGGTCACCATCAACGCCTTGATGCCGGGCTATACGCTGACCGAGCGGCTCGAGGAGCTGCATTTGGATGAAGCCAAGCTCGCCGCGCAAATTCCGGCGCGCAGACTGGGCCGTTCGCGGGACTTTGCCGCGCTTGCGGCCTTTCTCGCATCCGATCAGGCGGGATACGTCACCGGTCAGGCCATCGCGTGCGACGGCGGTTTGCTACAGTCGATTTGATGCGCCCACCAAGCCACGGGAGAGTGAATTGAAGACCCTACGATCCGCCGCGATCCTATTATCGTCCGCCGTGCTGTCTGCGACGGCGGCCATTGCCGCGCCGGCTGCGGCGCCGAGCCAGAACGACACCTACGCGCTGCTGGCGTCGAAGCGATTCGTCGACCTCACCCACACCTTCGGCCCGAACACTCCGCACTGGAAAGGGTTCGGCGAGGAGACCATCACCACGCTGTATACCATCCCGAAGGATGGCTTCAAGGTGCAGCAATTCACCCACGTCGGACAATGGGGCACGCACATCGATCCGCCCGCCCATTTCCACGAAGGGCTGCGCACCGTCGATCAGATCCCGGTGACGGAAATGGTGCTGCCGCTGGTCGTGCTCGACGTGCATGCCAAGGTGGCCAAGAACCCGGATTACACGCTGAGCGTCGAGGACGTTCAGGCGTGGGAGGCGAAGCATGGCCGCATACCGGCGCATGCCTTCGTCGCGATGCGCACCGATTGGTCCAAGCGCTGGCCCGATCAAGATGCGATGCAAAATCGCGACGCGGCCGGCGTCGCGCATTACCCGGGTTGGAGCAGGCCGGTGCTGAAGCTCCTCTATGAGGACCGTGGCATCACCGCCTCCGGGCATGAGACCACGGATACGGATCCGGGTCTCGCCACCACCAAGGATGATTATTCTCTCGAGAGTTATCTCCTCGGAACCAATCACTACCAGATCGAGATGCTGGCGAACCTGGACCAGGTGCCGGAAGCCGGTGCGGTCATCATCGTCACGTGGCCGAAACAGGAGGGAGGCACCGGATTCCCGGCTCGCGTCATCGCCATCGCTCCCTGACCGGCCCGTGAGTTCGCAGCGCTGGTCATCGGGCCTGGCCTTCTCGTTGAGCGCGGTCGGTGCCGCCGTCGGCCTCGGCAGCATCTGGCGCTTTCCCTACCTCGCGGGCGCCGGGGGCGGATTCGCGTTCATTCTGGTGTTCGTGATCGCGTGCCTCATGTTCGGCGCTCCGGTGCTCGTGGGCGAGATCGTGATCGGCCGCTGGTCTCGCCGCAGCCCGCCGCAGGCGGCCGGAGAAATTGCCGCGCGCTTCGGTTACTCCCGAGGGTGGAACGTCGTGGGGTGGGCGGGCTGCGTCGCCGGCTTTTTGATCGTCTCCTACTACACGATGATTGCCGGATGGGTGCTCGCCTATACCTGGTATTTTTTGTCCGGGCACTACGTAAAGGGCGCCGCGGCGGCCACCCAAAAGTTCCATGCCTTCATCGCCGATTCGCAAGCGGTGTCGCTATGGCAGCTCGGCTTCTTCGCACTGGTGGCGCTCATTTCGGCGCGCGGCGTGAATCGCGGCGTGGAATGGGCCAACCGCTGGCGCGCGCCGGCGCTGCTCGCGATATTGCTGGTGCTCGTGGCGTACTCCCTGGTGACGGGAGATGTGGCGCGCGGCTTGAAGTTCGCCTTCGCACCCGATGTCAGTCGACTCACGCCGGCGGTGGTTCTGGGTGCCGTGGGTCAGGCGCTGTACGCCCTGGGTGTCAGTGCCGGGATCATGATCGCCTATGGGGCGTACATGACGGCTGGAGAGTCGCTCGGGCGAGTCGTGCTGGCCGTGGTCGGATCGATCTTCGCGGTGTCCTTGCTCGCGACGGTGGCCATTTTCCCGCTGGTGTTTCATTACGGCCTCGATCCCGCCGGCGGACCGCAGCTCGTGTTCGAAGTATTGCCGGTCGCCTTTGCGGAAATGCCGGGAGGGCGGATCATCGGCACCTTGTTTTTCGCGCTCCTCATCCTGGCCGCGTTCACCCCGTCGGTGGGGTTGCTCGAGCCGTGGGTGGCGTGGCTCATCGAGCGCGGTCGCATGCGGCGGCCTCTCGCGGCAGCCCTCGTCATGGGGTCTTGTTGGCTGCTCGGCCAGGGCTCTGTGCTCTCGTTCGGCCGATGGGCCGGCTGGCATCCGCTGACGGGGGTTCCCAGGCTCGCGTCGCTCAACTTTTTCGGTCTCATGGATTTCGTGAGCGCGAATCTGCTCATGCCGATGTCCGCGCTCCTGGTCAGCCTGTTCGTCGGCTGGCGGATGAATCACCTGATTCCGGATGAAGAGTTGAGCGGATTATCCGCGACCTCGCGGCGGCTCCTGGGTGTCGCCCTGCGCTATGTGTGTCCGCTGGGGATCATCGCCGTGGTCCTCTTCGGATTCGTGGGCTAGCTCACAGCTTGAAAGGATGTCCGCGCATCTCCCGCAAAATGAAGATGGAGCGTGCCTGCCGCACGCCGGGGATGCGATAGAGTTTTTCGCGGAGGAAGCGCTCGTAGTCGGTGGTGCTCGAGGCGGCGACCCGCAGGTAGTAATCGAAATCTCCCGCCACCAGCGCGGCCTCGATCACCTGGGGCAGGTTGGCGATCGCCTTTTCGAACGCATCCAGGACATTGCCCGTGTGTCGCTGTTTCTCGAGCGTCACTTCGACCACGATCGTCTCGGGCAGGCCGACGGCGGCGCGATCGATGATCGCCGCGTAGCCCTTGATCACCCCGTTCTCCTCCAGGGCGCGCACGCGGGTCCAGCAGGCCGACGGAGACAGTCCGATGCGGTGCGCCAGGTCGGTATTCGAGAGCCTCCCATCGCGGGAAAGCTCGTCGAGGATCCGATGGTCGAGGTCATCGAGTCGAACCGCCGCGCCGGTGGCAGGGAGGGTGGAGCTGTTCATGTGCCTTCATCGCGGTGGTGACAACAACCGAAGTATCTGCTAAAAAATCCCAGAACGGCAGAAGATTCTTTCATGAAAGCGAAAGTCAGGTCCTGCCTTTGAAAGCACATTCGGTCGGCGGCGCACTACCATCCCAGCGTCGGGCCGCGGTTTGGTGACGGGATGCAGTGCGTGCCCTCTGGGAGAGATCACATGCCAATGTCGAAGAAGAAGCCTATCGGCGGCGCGCTCGCGCGTGCACTTTCCGTCCTTTGCGTCGCTTTGGGCGCCGTGTCAGTGGCGGCCGGCGACACCCCAACGGGGGGTCCGCAGCCAAGTGCGGCATCGGGTCCGGCCGACACCGACAGCACTCTGGAGGAGGTCGTGGTGACCGCCGAGACTTATAAGTCCACGGCGCAGAGCACCCCAATCAGCATGTCTGCCCTCTCCGGCAGCCAGCTCGCGAGCAGCGGTATCACTTCCCTCGAGCAGGTCGCACATGACGTGCCGGGGCTCTCGCTGCGCAGCTCGGGTCCGAATCAGACCGAGTTCGAGGCTCGCGGCATCGCCTCGAACGGCGGCAACTCGCCGACCGTGGGTTTCTATGTGGGGGATATCCCGCTATCTCCCCCTGCCATGGGGCAGATCGGCAAGGTCGTGATCGACCCGAATCTGTACGATCTCGACCGCGTCGAAGTGCTGCGGGGACCGCAAGGAACGCTCTATGGCGCGAGCTCGATGGGCGGCACCATCAAGCTGCTTCCCAATGCACCGCAGCTCAACACCATCACGGGCTCCACCGACGCAACCCTGTCCCATACCGATGGTGGGCGTGCCAACGGCGGCGCCGACTTCATGTTCAATTATTCAACCAGCGACTTCTGGGCGGTCCGCGCGGTGGGCTCGTACAACTACCGGAGCGGTTGGATCAGCCGGACGGTGGAGAACCCGTTCCCGGCCGACGTGCTCGCGCCCAACGGGCCGCCGTACACGCGCGGCAATGTGGCGGGTACGCCGGCCACGCAGATCATCCCCGACGTGAACGACGCTCGCATGTATTCCGGGCGCATCGAGATGCTGATCCAGCCGAGCGAGGCGTTGCACATCAACCTGCTGGCTCTCAGCCAGCATTCGACCCAGGGCGGGTACGATGAGTTCGATAACCCCCCGGGACCTCAGTACCAGACTCACTTTCAGCCCTATCCGGTCGGTGAATCGATCGACGATCGGGTGGATCTGTTCTCCGCGACCATCGAGGCGGATCTCGGTTTCGCCAAGCTCACGAACGCGGCGGGCTATTTCAACCGCCACATGGAACAGGTGCAGGACGCCTCGGAGGCGACTTCCTGGACCCTGGAGTCATTTCTGGTCACTCCCGCGGAAATGGCCGCGGTCGGCATGCCCACCTACATCCAGACGCCCATCTACGAAGCGGAGCCGGAGCATCAGTGGACCGAGGAGCTGCGCCTGAATTCCTCGAACAGCGACACGCTTCACTGGGTCACGGGCCTGTTCTACAGCCGGCTGAATTCCGCCTTCATCGAGCAGCAGAACGCCCCCTACATCGCGCAGCTGTCGCAATTCCTAAATCCGCCCATGAACAATCCGACGGGGTTGACCTTCGGCATCGACAATCTGTATGAGATCACCCAGAAAGCGGTCTTCGCCGATGCATCGTGGCAGTTTGCCCCGACATTCAAGGTCGAGGGCGGTCTGCGCTATTTCCGATACGACACATCCGCCTTCAACAATGAGTGGGGTTACTTCTTTACCCCGCAAGCGCAACCGCTCGCGAATCCGCCGGGCAACTTCGCCTCGGCGAGCGGCGTGATCCCGCGCGCCGACGTGGCCTGGATCCCCAATCAGAATCTCACGACCTACGTGTCGGCCTCCAAGGGTTTTCGCCCTGGTGGCGCGAACATGACGATTCCGCTGACCGCCTGCCCCGAGGGCGGCCCTGCTTCATTCGACCCCGATACCGTCTGGAACTACGAGGCCGGCGAGAAGGCGCTGCTCGCCGATAATCGGATTCGGGTGAATGCCGATATTTATTACATCAAATGGGACAAGGTCCAACAAACCGCCTTGCTCTCCTGCGGTACCCAGTACACCACCAACGCAGGCAATGGCTCGAGCTACGGACCGGAGCTCGAGATCGCGGCGAAGATTGCCGAGCACTGGACGCTCTCCCTGGCGGGCACCTATACCAAGGCCAACATCACCAGCGTGAACCCCGCCTACGTCGGATCGCTGACCAACTCCGGGTACAGCTTCCCCAGCTGCGGCGCGAACGGCTGCAGCAGCGTTCCCATCCTCAATGTGCCGAAGGAGACGGCGAGCGCCGCGGTCGAGTACACGCAGCCGGTCGGAAACCTCACCATGAAGGCGCGCCTCGACGGCTCGTACACGGGTTCGTCTTGGGACGAATCCTACTCGGTCATTCAGCTTCCCGGTTATGGCCTGGCGAACTTCCGCATCGGATTGAGTGCGGATCGCTGGACCGCTACCTTGTTCGTGAACAATCTCACCAACAAGACACCCTGGGTGTCCGCGAACAATACGAGCTTCAGCTTCAACATCGGCCCGTTGACTCGTATCTCGACGGTGCCGCCCCTGACCATCGGAACGCAGGCCAGTTACCGTTTCTAAAGGGGGAATGCCGTGCAGGACATCGGCGTCGAATTGCGCGCGTATCGTCGAGGCTGAATGAGCGAGTACGACATCGACCCGCGGGTGCCGGAGGCGATCGAGCGCTTCAAGCTGCCCGAGACCCTCGGCTTCGGTCCGGTCAATGCGCCGGTCATGTTCGAGGCGGAGTGGCAGGACGGCCGCTGGGGGCGGGGGCGCCTCAAGCCCTACGGCCCGATCGAGCTGTGGCCGGGAGCGCGTGCCCTGCAGTACGCCGAATTGGTCTTCGAGGGCATGAAAGCCTATCGGGTGGGACGCAGCCGGCCCAATCTTTTTCGCCCCGATGCGAACTGCCGGCGTCTGCAAAGATCCGCGTTGCGGATGTCCATGCCCGCGGTGCCCGACGCACTTTTCTTCCAGGGCATCAGTGCCGTGGCACACGCCTGCAGCCCCATCATGCCGACGCAATCGGGGCGGTCCTTGTACCTGCGGCCGTTCCTGTTCGGCACCGAAAGCGGCTACATGCTGCGCAATTCGCACACCTTCCGCTTCATGGTCATCGGCAATCCCGTCGAATCCTACGCCACCGGTGCGATGCAGGTCGTCATCGAGCGTGCCGAAGTGCGCGCGGCGGTGGGAGGTCTGGGCGAGGCGAAGGCGTCGGCGAACTACGCCGCTTCGTTGCGTGCGTCCAATGCAGCGGTGGAAGCGGGACGTACCGTCGCCTTGTGGCTCGACGGTAACGAGCATCGCTATCTGCAGGAGCTCTCGGGCATGAACATCTTCGTCGTCTTGGACGGAGAGCTGCACACACCGGAGCTCGACGGCGCGATCCTGCCGGGGATCACCCGCGACTCGCTGCTCGTTCTGGCGAAAAGCCTCGGCTTCAAAATGCACGAGCGCCGGATATCGCTCGACGAAGTGCTGGAGGGCATCGACAGCGGTCGGTGCGCTGAGATGTTTGCCTGCGGCACCGCCGCCATCGTCGCCCCGATTGCCATGCTGGTGGAAGGTGATGGCCGCGAATACAAGCTGCGGCAAACCGATGCGGTCGCGAAGCAGCTGCGCGAGGCGCTGCTCGCCATCCAAGAGCGGCGCGCACCGGACCCGTTCGGCTGGACCCGAGAGCTCGCTCTGGGCTGATTCACTGTTCAATCAGATCGATTCAGGGTTCGTTGGGCGGCACGACGGCGCGCAACATGCGTGGGTCGAGTAGAGGATCAGCCGCAGGGACGCCGCCGCGAATGACGGCGCGGGTTTGGTCCGCCGGCTGAGTCACGCGGCCGCCAGGGAATTCGATGACGCTGCCCGGCCCGATCCGCGTGACCTGTACGTCATCGGCGCTGAGCGGAGCACCCGCACGCAGAACCTGCGGGCTGCGTGTCGCGCGTACCAACCAAGCGCTCCCGGCGGAGCCGGCCGCGAGACGCCCGATCCCGCCGCCGTCGATCAACAGCGCGGAGCGCTCGTCGATGCCGACACCGAGCACGTTTCGATCGCGACGTTGCTCATCGAGGCGGGCGACGAACACGATCAGCCGTCCGAGGCGACTGCGCTGCGAGAAATGCGAGTCGGTGATCACGTTCTCGAGGAAGCGCAGGCGCAGGAACTCACTCTCCAGGGTGACGGCATCGCCGAACGGGTCAGGGAGGGCCACGCGGGATTCGAGGCTGCCGCCATCGAGGGCGGTGTAGCTGTAGTGGCCGAGGATGGCAAGCCCTGCGCTGCTGCCGCCGAGGGGGCGGTTCGCGCGCACATGCTCATTCAGCGCCCGCTCCACCGGTGTGCCCTTCCAGTAGCGGATGTAGTTGGCTTGATCTCCGCCCGCCAGGAAGATTCCGTCCGCGTGGGCGAGCGTCGCAAGCACGCGTGCATCGTAGCTCGCGAGGCGGTTGTGAAAGACCAGCGTCTCCGCCGATGCGACCGGTCCCCACTCCGCCCGGAACGAGCGGCCATAGTCGCCGCCGTCCGGATCGAAGCTGTCGTCGCTGACCGCGCGCAGGATCACAAAGTGCCCCCGTCCGGCACCGCGGGCGAGCGCAACGAAGGCGGCATCGACCGAGCCGCCGCCGCCCATCAATGCCAGCGTGAAGTAGGGACGTGCGCCGCGCGGCCCCGCCGGATCGCCCACGACGAAGTAGTCGAAATTCTTGTCGCGATAGTCGTGCGCATCGGGCGCCCGCGACGCGGCTGCCGACAGCCAGCCGGGCAGCATCGTCAGCGTCAAGAGCGCTACGGCGATCGCCGTGCGGAAGGGAGCGTTCATGAATCTACTTATGGCGCTTGCGGCGAGCCTTCGAGCGATGTTACAACCTGCGCACAGCGCTGCCAACGCAGGGCGGCGCACCCCATCCGTTGACCCGGGTGCGGATAAAAAGACGAAAACAAGCATCAGGGGGATGTATGCGGCCAGGCATCGGTGTGACGCTCGCGCTCAGTTTGTTGGTGGCGCTCCCCGCGCTATCCCAGAATTCGACCGGCCCGCAGGCCCAGGGTCCGCAACTCCAGGGCCCGCAAGCCCAGGCCGAGTCGAGTTCGCAACTCGAGGCCGTGGTCGTTACGGGCTCACGCATCCCCCGGCTGACGCTCGATGTCGGCCCGGCCCCGGTGGTGACCATCACCGGCGCGGACATCCTGCAGAAGGGTTTTACCGATATGTCGGACGTGATGCGCAACCTCAATCAGAACCTGGGGTCGCTCGACAACAATACCTCCACCGACGGCTTTTCCCCCGGCGCTCAGGCGGTCGACCTGCGCGGCATGGGCCCCAACCATACGCTGGTGTTGGTGAACGGTCGGCGCATCGCCGACTATCCGCAGGCCTATGGCGGCAACAGCAATTTCACCGATATCTCCAACATCCCGACCACGATGATCGATCACATCGACGTGCTGAGCGGCAGCGACTCGGCCGTGTATGGTTCGGATGCGATCGCCGGGGTGATCAATTTTATTCTCAAGAAAAAGGCCGACGGCACTACGGTCGACTACCGCGAGGGGGAGACAGAGCACGGCGGCGGCTCCTCGCAGCGTCTGACCCTCACCAGCGGCTATTCGAACCAGCGGTTCGACTCGATTTTTACCGTGCAGCTCCTCAACCAACAGCCGGTGTGGGCGTTCCGGCGCAGCTTCACCGACTCGACGCTCGATGCCCCCGGCGGTCCTTCCGTCAATTACGCCGACGCGGTGTTCGGGCGCTATGACATGAATGGCAACTTCATCGCCCCGTCACCGGCGACCTGCAATGCACTCTCCTCGCTCGACGGCGGGTCGATCTTCTATGCCTCGCGCCCCGGTTATGGACCCACCGGCGGGCCCGGATACTATTGCGGCAGCAGCGCCGACATCGGCTATGGCACGCTCGAGAACGGCCGCAAGTCGATCAATGCGTATGGCTCCGGAAGCTTTCAATTGACCGAGCACACCAGCCTGTTCCTTGACCTGCAGGCCGGCTACTCGCATCAGGACAGCTACAATTCCCCACTGCAATGGCAGAACAGCGTGGCCCAGAACGGCGGTTCCGTGCCGGTGCCTTTCTACGATTCGTCCACCGGCCAGATCGAGCAGTGGCAGCGGATGTATTTCACGCCCAACGAGGAGGGCGGACTCGAAGCGGGGGAGATACACAACTTCGACACCACCCTCTCGCTGAACGCCGGCATCAAAGGCTCGTTCGGGAGCAACTGGACGTATGAGGGATTCTTCGGTCACTCGCAAAACCGGCTGGTGGATGAGACGCCGGCACTGGTCGACTCGAAAGCGGCAGCGCTCTACCTGGGCCCCTCGTTGGGCATCGATCCGGCAAGCGGCTTCAACATCTATGACGCACCGCCGAGCCGCCTGTACACGCCGCTCACCGTCGCGCAGTTTCGCTCGATTACCAATATTTCGACCGACAACGATCAAACCCATACAGACAGCCTGAATTTCTCGGTGGCCACCACCGAGCTGGTACACCTCCCCGCGGGACCGCTCGGCTTTGCGGCGGTTGCCGAAGCGGGTCACGACGCCATCACGCAGAACGTCGACCCGTTGTCGCTCTCGGGCGCCTACTACGACCTCCACAACACCGGGGCGACTGGTTCGCGAAACCGCTATGGAATGGGCGCGGAGTTCAACATTCCGATCGTCCGGATGCTCACTGCCACCGCGGCCACGCGTTTCGACAGCTACAACTACAGCGGGACGAGCTCTGGCAAGGTCACCTACAACGCGGGTCTCGAGTTCCGCCCCATCCAGAGTCTGCTTATCCGCGGCACGTACGGAACCGGGTTCCGTGCCCCCGATCTGTCCTACCTGTATGCCGGACCCAGCGGCTCGAGTGGCGGCGGGATCGATTATTACCTGTGCCGGCTGCGTGAGCCATCGACCGCGCCATCTTTCGAAAACTGCGACTACAACAACATTTACTTCGACGCCGCCAGCCACGGCAGTACAGCGCTCAAGGACGAGACCAGCACGTCGGTGACGTATGGCGTGGTGTTCGCACCGTTGCGCACGATGCAGCTGTCGGTGGACTATTACCTCATCACCCTGAAAAACGAGGTGATCTATCAGTCGAGCGATCAGTTGCTGCGCGAGGAGGCTGATTGTCGGTTGGGATCCACACCCACCGGCCAGCCGGTCGACGAAAACTCGGCGATGTGCCAGCAAGTGATCAGCCAGGTAACGCGCGAACCCGAGAGCTTCTCACTCAATCGCCTCGGGGTCATTTCGGTCGAGAGTCTACCGGTCAACGCCGCGGAGGATCGCACGTCCGGCTTCGACGTGAACGGCCGATATCAGTTGGATCTTGGCCGTGTCGGCATATTCGACTTCAGCCTGGGGCTCACCAGCGTGCTGACGCACACCATCGCGTACCCGGGAACGCCGACGGATAACGAGCTGGAGGATCTGTACAACTATGTCATCCCGCGCTACAAGGCGAGCGCTTCCATCGGCTGGACACTCGGACCGGTGACGACGACCTTCTATGGTCAGAGGATCGGCGGGCTGCCCAACTATGCCGGCACCGAGCGTTTGCCGCCGACCGACGTGTACAACGCCTCGCTCGCCTATCACTTCGGGCAACGAGGCACGCTCTCGCTGGTGTGCGATAACGTGTTCGACACGCCCCCGCAAACCGATTCGACCTGGATCAGTTATCCCTACTATAACCACACCTGGTTCAATCCGGTGGGACGCTCATTCCTCGCCGAGGTCAGCTACCAGTTCGACTGGCCGAAACCGTGAGTGCCCCAGAAATAAGGCCGGCACACGCGCAGCGCCGGCCGTCGGCGCAGCTCAGAGGAGTGCCAAGTCGACGGACCGGGACATGCCTTGCTCGACCGACCCGCTTTTAGGGTTCCTGCAGGCGCGCCAGGGGAGGCACAGCCGTCACTCGATCCAAGGCGGGACGCGGTGCCAGTTCCGTGGTCTGAGATCCCGTGCGGCCGTGAGAACCCGAAGCATGGCCGAAACGTTTCGTTTGAATCTCGCTCAACACATCCTCCAACCGGTTCAGCACCTCCAGGAGCTGCGGTGTCGGTATATTCAGCGCGGGTTCCAGCCGGATGGTACGCGCCTTCGAATAGGTTCCCGCCACCAGCACTCCACGCCGAAACAAAGCGGCAGCACAATCGTAGCCGATGGAATCCGAGGGAAACTCCAGCCCGAGGAGCAGACCCTTGCCACGGACGGCGGTCAATATCGAGGGATGGCGCGCGCGCAGCGCGGCCAGTTCGCTCAGCAACATATCGCCCTTGGCGGCCGCTTGAGCCGGCAGATCCTCTTCCAGTGTCACCGTGATGGCGGCGATGCCCGCCGCACACGCGATGGGGTTGCCGCCGAAAGTCGTCGAATGAATAACCGGGTTCGGAATCAGCGCTTCCCAGATTTTGGGCGTCGAAACGAACGCGGACAGGGGCATGACACCGCCACCAATCGACTTGCCGAGACACATGATGTCGGGCGCCACATCGGCATGATCGACACCCCACAGACGGCCGGTTCGCCCCATGCCGGTTTGTATTTCATCCGCAATGAGCAGGGCGCCGTATCGGTCGCACAATTCCCGAGCCCGCCTTAAGTATCCCGGCGGCGGCACGACGGCACCGGCCTCGCCTTGAACGGGCTCCACCACGAATGCGGCGATGGGCGTACCGACCGCCTCCGCCTTGTCGAACTCCGCCGCCAATGCGTCGGCGTCCCCATAAGGAGCGAATCTCACGTCTTGCAGGCCGCCTCGAAACGGCTCGCGGAACGTGGCCTTGCCCATCAGCGACAAGGAACCCATGGATTTTCCGTGAAATCCGCCCAACGTGGACAAAAACGTATTTCGGCCGGTATGTAGACGCGCCAGTTTGATGGCACCCTCGACCGCGTCGGTGCCGTTGTTGATGAAGAAACTGCACGACAACTCACCCGGCGTGATGTCTGCGATCAATTTAGCCAGGGCCGCACGCCAAGGCTCCAACAGCTCCTGACTATTGAGCGCCATGCGGCTCATCTGATCAGTGACCGCTTTGACGATGCGCGGGTGATTGATGCCTGCGCTGAAAATGCCGTACCCACCGAGGCAGTCGATGTATTCGCGCCCCATCAAGTCGGTAACGATCGAACCATGCCCGGTCCACTCCAGCGCCGCAAAGTGTCCCGCTTCGGTCACTGACTTGCGATAGGTGATGAACCCGCGATTGACATGCTTCTCATAGGAACCCACGGTCTCGGCAATGAAGGCGTGCATTTCGGACTCGCTCATGGGCTTGCCGCCGATGAGGTCGAGATAACGTCGGGAGGCGGCCAAAACGGCTTGATCGGACAATCGCATACAGTGTGCTCCTGCTCATCGATCCTTCTGGCGAAGGACCCGGTTCCGATGGCTGCGAAAGGCGCCCGAAATCGACAGGGGTCGACTCATCGCGCGCTGCCGCTCATGCGGCTATCGCAATCGCTAACCGAGCAACTTGAGCAGGATTTGCCGCCCCGACAAGGAGATATCGGGGCCTTCGAGACGAACGAGCGGAGCAGCACATTCGGTCACTTGAGATGAGATGCAATCATCCAGGCTCGCCACGAGGCGAAATCGGCGCGGCTCGAGAAAAATACGGCTGCGTGCGGTGGGAGAGTGGGCCGACATGATGCTTAGATTGTTTTCGTAAGACGGATCCCGTGATGAAGCAAACGCCTTGACCGAATATATGATCTAAACCGGGGTGGGTCAACCATAGGTCACCAGACCTCTAAACCCTGGGTTATGTTCAGGGCGGGTTCCTTGCAACACGGTCGTCAGCGCTCGACCAATTTCTCCTGTTGTGCGGGTTCCAAGCGCAGCCGAATGGATACATTGCATGCCGCCGCGCTTCCAGCGCTTCAGACGGCATAAGAAATTCTTCTCGGATACACCTGATTCGGCGACGATTAGAGCGACCATTAAATCTTTCTTGCGAGGGGAAGAATAACTTGCTTCGCTGAATTGTCCGGCGCTAGGATGAGTCGCCAGCGTACGAGTAGCAAGGGGATTGCGAATACGCGGATATGCGAGGGAGCGTTCCAAAACAAAGAGCTTCGTCGATCATCAGGCTGCTGGGTCATCCGCGGCGCGTGATCCAGAGTCACATCAGCCTGCATTTCTTGATACCCCCATGCTGAGCGAGCGGGCTCATGATCGGCGACTCGAGATTGCCGATTTCGATCCATCCGAGCTTTGCCCCTTAATTGCAAACAGCCATTCCGGGTGGAACTCCGGAAAATGGAGTCGCGGCCTCGGGGTCTTGGGTACTTTACTGGTACACGGTGTTGCGCTGAATGTGGTCGGCTGGGGTACCTCTGCTCACATCAGGGCTCCTATCGACGGCCCAGGCTTGGGGACGACTCGTGCCGACTTGGCTTCCGCACCCGCGGGTGAGCTCCTACTCCTCACCCTGGATGGTAATGGAAAAGGCGATGAAGACCTTGCAGGCTCAATAGCCGGATTGAAGCCGTCTTTGACAGAGGCTCGTGTCGATCTCCTCGACTTAAAGACAATGCCAATCGGGTCCGATCCAGATGCTGATACGGCGTCCTCTACCGTATCCAATCCCGGCGATCCTGCCCTTCGCACGCTCATGTTTGGTCGTTACACCGGTCAAATCAGCGCGCGCATAGAGCGTGTCTGGATCAGACCCCGCGCCCCCGTGATCAGCGGTACTGAAGTCATCGCACGCAACCCACCGAACAGCGCCTCGGATGGCGATACCTTCAGGTGCAGCGTGCAGATTCGACAGGACGCACGCGGCAATGTGCAAGAGGTGCTGGTGCTCGATTGCCCGGGCGCCGAGGCATGGCGTCACTCGTTGGTGGTGGCGATCAATCAGTCATCACCGCTGCCCGCGCCGCCAACGCCGGCGGTGTTCACACCGCTGCTGAAGATGACGTTCGAATCGACGATAAGCCAGATTTCAGATGAGACTGCCTCCTATCGAGTGCCAACAGGCCCTGGATGGCCTCGGACAGCTGAAGTTCCAGCGGCTGAACCTCCGTCCTCCGTCCCCGATGCTCAGCCACTGATTCGCGGGCGCTCCCTGAAATGAGATATGGGCAGCTACCACTGACCGTTGCGGCGATGGCGCGATCGTCGCACTTGCCGACGCTCGCCGGATTGACCTATTTTGTGCGTGCAACCAAGGATTCGCTTTTCTGGTTCCCTCCCACTCAGCCGCGTGACGCTCGAAGCTTCATGCGCAAGTTTCGCAGGTAAAGGAGTGTCTCCATGTCCATAAGAATTCGATGCGCCATCGCATATTGTGCGCTCGTGACTTCAGTGTTCAGCACAGACGCTCTTGGGGCGGCGGGCCGAACCGCCGGTCATTTCTCGATGTCGGCCACGGGCAGCGCACAGTACTCCATTCCGCTTTGGGTGCCCCCCGGCGTTCGCGGTATCCAGCCTGCGTTGGCCCTGACTTACGACAGCCATTTTGGCTATGGCTTGATGGGCCCCGGGTGGACATTGAGCGGCCTTTCGGCGATTGCGCGCTGTAACCCCACCTATGCTCAAGACGGAGTGCCCCGGTCGGTCTTGTTGACCAGCGCAGACGGGCTCTGCCTCGATGGCAATCGCCTTCGATCGACCGGCACCGGTGTTTACCAGACCGAAGTCGCCAATTTCTCGCAGGTCACCGCGTTGGGCACCGCCGGGAATGGGCCTTCGTACTTCTCAGTGAAGGGAAAGGACGGCTTGACGTACGAGTATGGGAATACGACCGACTCCAAAATTCTGCCGACCGGAAGTTCAACGCCCTACATTTGGGCGCTCGACAAGGTAACAGATCGCTCCGGCAATTACATGACTGTGACTTACTATCAGTCGGGGGGCGCCTATGTGCCCTTGAGCATTCAATACGCGGCTCCGAGCGGCTCTACGAGCTTCCCTTATAAAATCACTTTCGGCTACTCGACGAAATCGGCGGCCGATACGCTCTCAGCGGCGGTGGCCAACTGGGAAATTCAACAAACCAATCAGTTGTCGACCATTACCGTGACCAATGCCGGTACCACGGTGCGCGAATACAAGTTGCTCTATACGACGTCTTCGGCGACGCTGCGCGCGACCTTGACCTCGATCCAAGAGTGCGGCGGCAGCGCTGGAACCGACTGTTTGGCAGCGACCGCCGTTGGCTATCAGTATGGCGTTGCGGGAGTGGTCTCGCCTTCAGCCCCTACCGGTAGCGGGCCGACTGCGGTACCGAAAGGGCAGTACGCCAACGGTATCGGTACCGCCGATTTCAATGGCGACGGAATCCTGGATCTTTTTTATACGACGACTGCGGGATATGTGTATGTTCAGTTCGGAACGAAGGGGGGCGGGTATCAAGCGCCCGTCAGCACGGGCACCATCTGTAGCACCTGCACGGGAACGGGGCCGCCATTTGCCGTGGGCGACTTTCTCGGCGCGGGACACGCTCAGATCATTCTGAATTACGATGGCTTGCTGTTTTTTTCTCAGTGGAATCCCGCCACCACGTCGTTCTCCATCACGCAGTTTCACACGCCGTTAACGCTCTATGAGCCTTATGTCGTCGCAGATGTCGATGGCGACGGTTTGGACGATCTCGTATCGATCAGTGATGTCGGTGCCCTGCAGCCGACGCTCACCGTCTGGCACAACACGACGACCAGCGGTTCTGCCACCCCTTCCTTTGCTTTTTTGTCCTCGGCAACTCTGACCGCGGGTTCGCCGCCGTGGAATATTTACGGGAAGTACTCCTTCCCGAACTCATCGGTTCGGCCTCTTGACTTCAATGGCGATGGTCGAGATGACATCATCATCACCTCCATCACGTCCCGGCCACCTACGACGTACTACAACGCTGCGCCCATGGTGTCCACGGGAACCGGGTACGTTCAGGCGTATTCCGTCAGTTCACCGAATACCGCCATCACCGTGATGCCCGTCAATTGGAATGACGACAACTGTACCGACCTCTATGCGGCGCACTACATCTGGGTCTCGGGCTGTGGTACCGGTTATTATTTGAGCCAACAAATAGGCGCAGGCCTGATTCCCGATCCCTGGATGGCGCTCGATTGGGATGGTGATGGTAGAACCGATCTATTGGTTCCCGAAGGCTCCACCTTCGAAGTCTGGAAATCCACGGGGGCCGGCGACATTCCTGGAATCGCTACGGGCATATCGGTTGGTGGATCGACGCTATCGTGGATCGTAACCGATGGCAATGGTGATGGACTTGACGACCTTGTCTATGCGAATCCGGCCGCCAGCAACGCTTTCTATTACGGGTTGCACAATGGCGGCGGTGTGCACCCCGATTTGGCCACCTCGTTCGTCGACGGGTATGGAGTCTCGTCCAACCCAAGCTATTTACCTCTCACGCAAGCGGCTTACTCGCCGGCGAGCGCCACGTTCCCGCAAGCCGCTTACGCGGGACCGTTAAATGTCGTCGCATCGGCCAAAGCCTCAGACGGTGTCGGAGGTACCTACACTCTGACCAATAAGTATGCGGGTGGCGTAGCGAATTTACAGGGCCGCGGCTTTCAAGGCTTTTCCAACATCCAAACGACCGATAGTCGGACGGGAATTACCCACTTCAGAGGATATGATCCTATTTTTCCCTTCTCAGGGATGAGCACCTTAGATTGGTTTTACAGTTCAAGTAACGGGCATAACATTCGATTGGTTAACAACGTGCTGACGGAACTCGTCCTTAACGAGTCTCTTACGGACTATCAGGTTTTCCCGTTTGTTCTGCAGTCCACTGTGACAAATTACGAGCTTGGCGGTCCGGAAGATGGGCAACTCACCAGCACGGCGACCACCAACTACAGCGCGCCACCCGACAACTACGGAAACTTCGCCACAATCACAACGACAGTCACCGACAATGATGCGAGCTCGCCTTACCTGAATGACACCTGGACCACAACGACGACCAACTCGATTAGTCCCGATGCCAGCACATGGTGCGTCAATCTGCCGACCGAAACGACCGTCACCAATTCCAGTAGCGCACCGAACGGTACGGCGATCACCCGAACGGTGAGTTTCGTCCCGGATTATACGAATTGCCGTGAGACTCAGCAGATCACCGAGCCCAATAGCGCGACGTACAAAGTAACCGAGGCTTTCGGCTACGATAGCTTCGGGAATCTACACACCGATACGGTCACGGGCATCGCTATGACCCCGCGCGTCACCACCATTACCTGGAATTCGACGGGTCAATTTCCGCAAACCATTCAGAATGCACTGGGCCAGTCCATTTCGCTCGGCTTTGACCCGAAGACCGGCATGAGGACGAGCCAAACGGATCCCAATTACACATCCTCGAATCCGCTGACGACGACGTGGGGATACGATGACTTTGCGAGACAGACTTCCGAAATTCGGCCTGATGGAACATCCATGACGATCGCATACAATTTATGCGGTGCGAGTTGCGTCAATTCCAATAACAAGATGACAGCCACCCGGACGGTCCTCAATGTGGGAGGATCCACCCAAACCATTCAAAATATCTATCTTGATTGGTTTGAGCGCCCGCTGGTCACCAGTAGTTTGATGCTGAACGGCGCTTACGATCGGAACGAGGTTCAATACGACAATTTGGGCCGGGTGCAGAAAGAGGGTGCTCCCTGCACCTTTGTCTCGTGTGTCAATTATTGGACCACGAACACCTACGATGATCTCAATCGACTGACGCAGTCGCAGCGACCCATCAGCGCAACGAACAGCACCCTGCAGACCACAAAGATCCAGTATGCCGGCCGCACGATGACCGCCACTGATCCGCAGGGCAAGAACACCATCAGGATCAACCTCGTGACCGGAAGCTTGGCGCGAACGCAGGACGACAACGGCTATAACGTCAATTTCAATTATGACGCTTTCGGCTCCTTGCTGTCAGTCAAGGACAGTTTGTCGAACACGCTCAACACGATGACCTACGATTACGGACTTCGCGCCTTTCAGCGGTCCTCAAACGATACCGATCTTGGTGCGCGTGCGTACATCTATGATGCGTTGGGCGAACTCACGGCCTATTCAGATGCCAAGGGGCAAAAATTTTCAGTCCTCTACGATGCACTCTCTCGGCCCATGAGTCGTACCGAACCGGATTTGACCACGACCTGGAATTGGGGTGCATCGGCGTCCGCCTTTAACATTGGGAAACTCCAAAGCGTGACCGCGGCAGGCACCCCGGGGACGTATTCCGAGGTGTATGGATACGACAGCAAAACGCGGCCCTCCACGGAGACCATCACGATTCCGGGTGATGCCGAATACACGTACACCAGTACTTACAATGCCACTACCGGATTTCTCGATACTCTGCAATATCCGATTAGCACCTCGGGTTATCAGCTCAAGCTCCAATACACCTACCAAAACGCCATCTTGCAACAGGTCTCCGATGCGACCACCGGGACTCATTATTGGACTGCAAGCGCCGCAAATCCGCGCGGTCAGCTCACGAAAGAGACTCTGGGTAATGGTGTGGTCGTCAATCGGGCCTTGGATGCCGTAACGGGGTGGGTGTCCAGCATTCAAGCGGGAGTCGGCGGCGGGGCGAGTCTTCAGAACAATTCCTATCTTTTCGACGAAATGGGCAACTTGACGCAGCGGCAGGACAATAATCTTGGGCTCACTGAGAATGTCTACCCTGACAACCTCTACCGGCTTGATCACACCGTCGGGGACAGCAATACCCAGATGGCCTATGACGGAATGGGGCGAATTTCGAGCTGGACGGCTTACGGTAAAGCCACAGTCACGAACAATTTCACCACGCAGCAACCAGGCTGCACGTACTACGCCAATCCGCAATTGCATGCGGTGCGAAGCAGCACCGCCGCTTCGCAGCCGGCGCAGTCCTTCTGCTACGATGCCAACGGCAACACGACGGCCATCCGAGCAAGCGGCGTGTCCCTCGGATCGATGGATTGGACCAGCTTCAATCAGCCGAGCTTCATCGAATCGGGCACGACTTCGGGTTATTTGTATTACGACGGGAATCACCAGCGCTATAAGCAGGCCGCAACCTACGCCGGATCGCCGGAAACCACCGTTTATGCAGGCGGCCTGTTGGAAAAGGTGAGCAATTCGAGTGGCACCACCTATCGTCACTATATTCCAGGCGGCAACAATCTCATTGTTTATAACCGCTCTAGCACCGGCACGAATCTCACCTACTACATCACCAAAGATCATCTCGGCAGCAGCGCCGCGATCACGGATCAAACCGGCGCGCTGCTAGTGAAGGAAATGTTTGGGGCGTGGGGGTACAACGAAAACACCCCTGCCCAACAGGCGACCGTCGCCACCATCTCGCGCCACGAGTACACCGGCCAGGAGCAGATCGACAACACCGGCGTTTTGCTGACGAATATGAAGGGCCGAATCTACTCCCCAGTTGGGAGCCTATTTTTGTCGCCCGATCCTTATTTGCAGGATCCCGGCAATACGCAGAACTTCAACCGGTATAGCTACGTCAACAATAATCCGCTGTCCTACATTGATCCGACGGGCTTTGACGAGACGGGGTTACCCGAATTGATCGTGACGGCGGGCGGAGGCCCGGAGAATCCCTACACGGACGTGTTGGCAGGTGCGGTGGAGATTCTCTCCGACCTGGGGCTCGGCGGTCTGTTCGGCAGCGCTGGCGGCAGCCCTACGCTCACGCCTGCGCAGCTATCCGCGCAAGCTCATGGAATAGATCTGTCGAGCTCTCTGCAAGGTTCCCCCGGACTTCAAACGGTGGGTAATGGCTCGTTGTCGTTTGCAACCGAAGATGGAACCAGCGCGGTGCCCCAAGTGGTGGTGGAAGCATCGCGTACCACCGCTACGTTCGTCCAAGGCTTTGCGAACGAGGCCGGATCATTCCTTTTTGGCGCCAATGCAAGCTTGGCGGTCACAACGGAACCGCCCCCGGATCCTTCCATGCTCGATCAGATCGATGTAAACGGGGTGCGGTATGGGATGCATGGGTTCGATCCCATTGCGCTTGTTCCAGGAGGGGCCGCGCTGGAATGCATCATTTTATCGTGCTCGACGGGAGAAAAAATACTAGCGGGTATTGGCGTTATACCGTTTGCTACGGAAGAGGCGGGCCTGACACGCGCTGCGGAATTTGGGATACGCCCTTACGGGGAGCTTCGTCAAGCGCTACAAGGCTCTGGCCTGCAGGCTCATCATATTATCCCCCAGCGCTTTGCGACCCTATTCGGGCAAGATACGAGTCAACAGCTCTCGGTCGCACTTACACAAGGCGAACACCAAATATTTACCAACGCGTGGAGAGCGCTTATACCCTATGGGGAAGGTACTCAGGCAGCGACGGTCGAATCTGTCTTGCAAGCTGCACAACAGATATATGCAGATTTTCCCTCGCTGTTGCAAGCGATCGGGGTGCCATGAAGATAGTTCACCGAATCGGACTCCGTTCAACCGCTGTACAACGAAAGGAGTTGGTATCCCTGGGTATAGAGCTGGCAGCCGGTCCGGGTGGCGGCGAGACCGCGCTGATTGCGTTCGATGTCGAAGAAACTCATCCTCATTGGGCAGAACTATTTGCACTGTTCCAGAAGTGGAATGTGTCCGATGTTAGTTGGTCAGAATTCAGCAACGAGGAAATCCAAGCCGCAAGGTGGCTCACCCTGTTGGCCGCTTGGCATCATGGTTACCCTCAGCCAGATCAGGGCTCATTTGGATATTTAACGGCTACATACGATCTGGCTGAATACTGTTCAGAATGCGGAACTGGACTGAAGCAAAAGGCGCCGTTTCAAATGAAAGCCGAGCCAGTATGGGGGCACAAAAGCGTTCTACAACTAAATTGGATATTCGATGAATATTTCGTAAAGCCAGAGGTTTGGCAAAGTGTCTTCGCACCGTTTGGCGTTGAGTGTCGACCTGTCACCAATATTGCCGGGGCAGAATTGAGCACCGTCGTGCAAATTGTGGTCAACCAGCAATCAGCAATCGTGGCGGATGACCTTCCGTATAAAAAATGTATCAAATGTGCAAGAGTCAAGTACGTCCCGGTCACAAGAGGTCAATTTCCCCGCCTTTTGCATGAGCCAAACGCGCACATGGTAAAAACGACGCAATATTTTGGAAGTGGCCGTTCGGCCTTCCGGCAAGTGATCGTCTCCCAGGAAATCTCCAGGGCGTTGGCGTCCGGCAAGATTCGGGGTTACTCAGTGTGCCCTGTCGCGCCGAGCATGGCGGACCCGCGAGTTGCTGCCGATTTCCTCGGACTCGATTGATTTTTTATTCATCCCAGCTTGATGAAGAAAAGGACAACCGCTGCCCAGTTAAGGGCTCGACTCAAGTCCGATCCGGAATATATCGTTCGCAAGAAAGAGCGTGACGAGGTATTTCGGCGGCAGGAGGAGAAGCATGCGCTCGCTGAGGCGCATCTGGTACAGGAGTTGCACGCAGCGGCGATACCGGTCAACTCGGTATGGGACCTGGTCAATTCCAGAAATAGGTATCCCCAATCCATTCCGATCCTGCTGGACCACTTGCAGCGTTCCTATCCGGATGCCCTGCGCGACGGGATGGCCCGTGCATTGGCCGTGCCTGAGGCCCAATATGCCTGGTCGCTGTTGGTAAAACTGTATCGAGAAGAATCGCAGAAGCGTACGAAGAGCGGGTTGGCCGTGGCGCTCGCCAACATTGCCGACGACAAAGTGATTGATGAGCTCATTGCCCTGGCAAAAGACCCGCAGCACGGCGTGAGCCGGGTTCTTCTATTGGATGCGCTGAGACGATCGCGTCTCCCGCAGGCACGCAAAGCGTTGATGGAGTTTGGGAGTGATCAGCTGCTGCAGAAGGAGGCGCAGCAAATACTGCGGCGGCTGAAGCGGGCCCACAAATAATGAATTCTTTTGGGGTGTGTCCACGCAGCACATCGACCGGTCGTGTTCGCCGCCCGCGGTCCGATCAGCTTGACGAGCCCGGCTTCATAGGCTCATCGATACCGACGGCGCAGTGCAGGCAGCGGGGCGCGGGCACGCGGTTCGATCGCCACTGCAATGCCACGTTGCCGAGCGGTAGGGAACACCGTGGACACGGCGTTTGGCGCATGAGCACCACGAACGTTGCGACGGCGCCGCAAACCATCAAGCCGGTCGCAGCTCCCAGGTACACATTGCCTCTCGAGTATAGGGCACTCAACAACGCCAGGCCGGACACGGGAAGGCACTTGCGGTTGAACTCGCTCACCCGTTCTTTGAGGTAATCGCGAATGGTCATGGGCCGGCATTCTACCACCCATGAACGCTGTCTCCGGCGGCCCCGCGGCGGATCTATCGATGACTCACGACCCGGCGGACAAGGCCAGTTGATTCCGAAGATAAGAGGGCGTAGAAGAAATTCGCGACGGCTAAATAATCAACGACGGGGAGTAGTCTTCATGCGCACGACCTTAAGCGCGGTTCCGCTGGCGCGGCCGATGGCATTCCTTATTCTACTCGCTGCCTTGGCGCCGCCCCTCGCGCGCGCCGATGACGGAAACCGCTCGGAGCGCTACGCGATCGGGCACACCACGCTCGTGCTGACCGATACCTCCCGCAACCCGGACGGGTCGACTCCGGTGACGACGGCGGGACGGCCGTTATATGTGCACATCTGGTATCCCACTTCGGCTACTCCAACGCAACCCATCCGTTACGCCTGGAACAATCCGGTGTACACCAGCAATCCCGGTGGCGGCGTCTACCCTGGCCTTCCTGACACGCCCGCGCTCACTTTCGCAGGCAGCCTCTCTGCGCATCCCATCGCCGAGGACGCTGCGCTCGCCCGCGGGCGGTTCCCGTTGCTGGTGGCGACACATGGGTACGAGGTCGCCGCGGCGAAGAACATGCCGGACACGCTCGAGTCGCTGGCGAGCCACGGCTACATCGTGGCCTCCGTCGAGCACACGGGCGACGACGATGACTGGTATCAGACTTTTTTCATGGAGAGCTACATCGGGTTGAGTCTCGGCCCAAATCCGAGCATCTACTCGGCCACGATTCTCGAACGTGTGAAGGACGTGAGTTTCATCCTCGGCTCGGTTCTGGCCGGCAAGGCGGATCGAAGCGCCGCGCCCTTTGCAGAGCGGATCGATGCCGAGGAGGTGGGCGTACTCGGCTACTCGCTGGGCGGTCAAACCTCACTTGCCACGGTGACGGGCATCAGCACGCAGGGTCAGCCGGCGGATCGGCGCATCAAGGCGGCGTTCATGGGCGCGGGCAGCAACTATGGCCTGTTGCTCAACGCGGCCGATTACGCCAACGCGCAGGTGCCGTTGATGTTTTTCGGTAACGATTCGGGCATCGCCTACACGAACTTCAATGCCTTCACGGGGAGCAAAAGAAAGTACCTCGTCGATATTGCCGGCTGGAATCACCATACGGGCGGCTATCAGTCGAGCTGGTGTCAGGACATGCACAATTCCCTGGCGGCTGTGAACCCGGCGGTCTATCCACAGGCGTTCATCAACCCATCGACCTTGAATCCCTCGGACATCGCCAATTTCGTGTTCGATGCGACTTTCTATTGGAGCTACACCGGTCCCTATGAAGACGGCGTCTACAATTTTTGCGACGGATCGGTATTCAATGGCGTGAGCGACGCTCAGCTGCAGGCGGTGCTCTTTGGAAATCCTCAGATCATCGCCGCCAAAACGGCCCTGGAAGGCTCCATGCCCTTGGAGCGGGAGCTGCCCATTGCCGAGCAGGTCCGTCTGACCACGAGCTACGCCGTCGCGTTCTTCGACTCCATGCTCAAGCACGCAGGCCAGGATCCGCGCGACCTCGATGATCCTCTCGTGCGCGTCACCCAGGATTGTCAGCATGTGCGCGCCCATCCGTTCGACTTGGGCGCCGGGGACCAGATCGTGTTCGTTCCGGCGGGCGAGTCCTACAGTGTCTCGGTGCATTCAGGCGCGACGCTTCTCGCGCCGGGGACCACGAAGCTGTCGGTGGGCGGCAACGGCACGGCCGCGTTGAACTATCCCGGATTCGCGTTTCCGGTTCCGGGCACGGCGGCTCCGGTGACGATGCTCTTCGTCAGCGAGGACGGCGCGATCACGACGCGTACGTCCGGAGATTACACCGGGGTCGATGACAACGGCTCGCCGTGGTACACGCGCGGCCAGCTGCTGCTCACGAATCGTCTCACGATCGGTGCCTTGATGAAGGATCTCGATAGCACCGCGGCGCCGGCGGGCGGCGGCGTGTTCGCAACTTACGATGCGGCCAATCAGCGCGTGATCGTGACCTACTCGAGCGTGCCGGCCGCCGGCACCACGGCGCCCAACACCCTGCAAGTGGTGATCTATGCGCGCGGCGAGATCGACATCACGATCGGAGCCCTGGCCGCCACCGGCCCGAACTATGCCCCTGGCATTCTGGGCACCCTCGGAATCGCATCCGGGCAGACCCGCGCAGCCGATCTGCGCAAGGTGCACCCCATCGATTTTGGCGCCATGAAGAACGGGCCGCCCGTCGTGCTCCCCTTCGCGCACGGCGGCGCCATCTATGCCCAGTACGACGAGGGCGTGAGCGGCTCCTGTCAGGCGGATGACAATTGAGCCGGGCAAGCGGTGGGGAAGAGTGCGCCAATCTGCCTCGACGCGTTGCCGGCGCGCCGCCCCGATACGCCGTATCGATCAGTGAACGCCGGGCTCTCCCGGATGGTAGCGGCCCGCGGCGTGCGCGAGTACCTCTTCGCGCGTCAGCAGCGCATCGCGGAACTGGCCGCGGCGGTACAGGTCCGCCTGGTCGGTGAAGTGAGGCGAGGTCGGATCGCCGCTCTCGCCACCGCAACTCAACACCTTCGCGCGCACCGTCGGACCGAATTCGACGGCGGCGATGAAACTGTTGCCGGAAACTCCGTATAGCTTGCGGTTGCGACGAGGCTTCTGTGGCTCGAAAGCCGCCAGTGCGCCCCACTCGGAAGATGTCATGCCGATGGGTGCGCTCGGCCGCTCATCGTCGAAGGTGGGCTCGATGTCGTCGTTCAGCCGCTGGTACCGGTTGATCTCGCCCCACGGTTTGTTCCATTGCCCGAAGTCCCTGCGCAGCCGATCGAGCGCAGCGCCGAGCGCATCGAGGCGCTCTTCGTTGGTCACCCCGTCGACCAGGTATGAAAACACCGGCTCGTCGAACGAGAGGGACGCTTGCGGATTGCGATTGATCACCGCCTCGCCCCAGAAGATGGCGACGGCGGTGGCGACCGACTCCTCGCTCACCCGATGGTCCCAGCCGCGCAGGAGCTCGACCGGCTCTTTCAGGTCGGCCTTGCGTGGATCCGTGGCCGGCAGCCGATCGTAGGCGTCGAACAGCCCCGGCAGCATCACGTCGAACGTGGTCAGATGCGAGTCATAACCGGCAGCGATCAGGGTGTCGAGCGTCACTCCGTGGATGTCGTGCAGCACTTCTACTGCGTGCAGGCCCCGTGGATTCTCGCCGGTTCGCCACATGTAGCGCGGATAGTCCTCGCGTCTCGGACTCTCCGAGCCTGCAGCCGAGAACGGCCAGTCGTTGGTGTTCTGCAGCCAGCCGTTCTTCGGGTTTACGATCGAAATGATCTCCTCGAGCGAGTGCGGACCCTGCCATTCGGTCCGGGGATCACTGCCGTCCACCGGTTTCGTGTAATCGAAGCGTGGATCCCGCTTCGGGATGAAGTTGCCGTGGAAGTACGCGATGGTGCCGTCGCGATCGGCGTAGACCGTATTGTTCGAGGTATCGGTGCGCAACTGCTGGGTCGCGCGGAATTCGAGATAGTTGTGCGTCTTCGTGCGCAGGTACGACTGCTCGAGCGCCGGCACCGGTGCCTGCAACAGACGAATCGCGATCCACTTGCCGCCCTCTGCGCGGATGATCGGCCCATGGTGGCTGTGAAAGACTGTGAAGTCGCGCCGCGCAACGCCGCCTCCCTGTTTGAGCGGGATCGACAGGTGGGTGACGCGAAGCTTGCGCAGCGCGTCGCCATATTGGTAATACGGGCCATCGGGCTTCTGAACGATGGTCTCGGCGTATTCGTCGATCGCGTCGCCGCCGTATGACGTATGCATCCAGCCGTTGTATGAGTTGAACCCCTGATAGACGAAAAATTGGCCCCACGTGACTGCGCCATAGACGTTCAGACCCTCCTCGCTCACCATCTGCAGTTCCGAGCGGAAGTAAAACGAAGTGTGCGGATTGATCCAGAGCAGCGCGTGACCCGAGGCGCTGCGGCTCGGCGCGATCGCGAAGCCGTTGGATCCGCCGGGCGCCGCTGCCCGCGCCGCTGCCTGCGCCGCTGCCTGCGCCGCTGCCTGCGCCGCTGGCGCAGCGACCCGGTGCCTGCCGTAGAATTCCTCGAGTTTCTTGAGGTCGACGTCCTCGATATCTCCGCCGATGCTGCCCTCTGTGAATGCGAGCGCCATCCACGGTTCGTAATGAGTGATCACGCGCGCCCGCACGCCGGGATGCGTCGACAGGAAGTAATTTAGGCCGTCGGCCCAGGCGGTCATCAGTGACCTCAGCCAGGGCGGGCTGCCTGCATACAGCCGCCGCAATTGCTCAGGATCGATGAACAGCCGCTGGCGCAGATCGGAGTAGACCGCGCTCTCGCCGTCGGCCTGCGCCAGAACACCCAAGTTTGTCAGGTAGTTGTGCTCAATCCGATGGAAGTCGTCTTCGGCCTGAGCGTAGATGGTGCCGAACACGGTGTCGGCGTCCGACTTGCCATAAATGTGGGCGATGCCCCACGGATCGCGGACGATCTCTGTACGCGCCACATGATCGTGCCAGCGATCCGACTCTGGCACTGCAGCCCGAGCGATTCCCGTGGCAGCCACTGCGCTTAGCAATATTGCACAAATGCCTTTCACCACGGGGGCACACCCTATCAAGCAACCCTGTGAGAGACAACACTGACCCCATGCGCCAACCGGTTGCCCTGTAGCTGCCGCCAGCTCACCTCGCTGACGACGCGCTCACGAGCCATTCTTTGGCACATTGGTTGAACGCGCTCGGTTGCTGAGCCATGACCCAATGGCCCGTCGAAAACGGCCGTACCGCACAGCCGGGTCGGGTACCCAGCGTGGTCAGCCACTCGACCGAATGAAACATGAATGGCTTGCGTTCGCCATAGATGAACAACATCGGGCAGGCATGAGTCACCGGTGCCGCGCTCTGAAACCCTCCCATCACCCCGAACCAAACCATGGCGTAGGGGTAGTTCATCTGCCAGCCGATGGCAGGCGCTGGTGCCGGACATCCGGCCTTGCGTGCCATCCATCGCGTCATGGCATCAGCCACTGCTCCACGCAGGGTCCATGCGACGGCGAGCCAGAACTGGTAGGCAAATACGAGCACTTTGGCTTGCACAGACAATGATCGTTTATAAGCGCGCGAATTGTAGTCACCGATATCGACGCTCACGATGCGCGCGACCCGCTCCGGGCGCGCAGCCGCGAATTCGTATCCAAATACGCAGCCCCAGTCGTGCAGCATCAGATCTACCGGTCGATCCGGGCTTACGGCATCCACGATGTCAGCGATCAGCGCCGCCATTCGAGCCAACGAGGTGGCGCGTGGCAGCTTTTCGAGGTCGAATCCCGGCAGCGTGAATCGCACACAACGGAAAAACGGCTTCAGTGCCTGCACTGAGCTGTCCCATAAGCGATGCGTGTCAGGCCAGCCGTGAATCATCACCAAGGCACCGGGCCCCTGCCTTCGCTGAAGACTTCGATGTCCTGGATGACGAGCGTGGAGCGAGCGCTGTCTAGGGTCATTCACATCCTGAAAATGTCAGCACTGTTATCGATGCTGGGCGAAACGTCCGGATTCGTCCGGATGCGTAGCGTACCCTCTCCCGGGGAGCGTGCGCTCGCTTCGCCACCTGGACTTCTTCAGGCCGCCTTCGCCTCCGTCGCCGGACCGAGCTTCAGCAATCGGCCGGCATTCGATCGCCCCACCTTGAGGCGAGCTTCGCCCTCGAGCGGACAGTTGTCGAACCAGGTGGCCCCCTCGGACATGCTCTCGTACGGGTAATCGACGGAGAACATCACCCGCTCGATGCCCATTTCCTCGATGACGTTGTTCAGCGTCGGGGTGTGAAAATTGCCGCTGGTGGTGATGTAAAAATGGTCGCGCAGATACTGCGCGAGCGGCTTCTGCAGCTTCTTGCCGCAGGGCGCATATTCGAACCGACGCTGTGCCCGGGCCATCATGGCGACCAGCCCTTCGCCCATGTGACCGAGTATCACCTGCTGGCGGGGATATCGATCGAAGAGTCCGCTGGTGATGAGGCGCAAGGCATGCGCCGCGGTTTCTGCACCGAAGGCCCACATGGGGCCCATCATTTCGTCGTGTCCTTCGTAGATCGCCCGCTGGCTGGGTATCGGGGCTCGGGGATGCAAATACACGGGCACTCCCAGGGATTCCACCCGTTCCCAGAACGGTGCGAATTTCGGCAGGTCCAGGTATTCGGCGTGATCTGCATCGCCCAAGTTGCTCGCGCCGTTGACCAGCACTCCCTTGAAGCCCAGCTGAGTCACGGCGCGTTCCGCTTCCGCCGCTGCCGCCGCCGGATCCTGCAGCGCCACGGCGGCGAAGCCGGCAAAGCGAGTCGGATGAGCGGCGACGAATTTTTGTGCGAGCCACTCGTTCGCTGCGTGCGCGTGAGCGATCGCCACCTCGCGATCCGTCTCACCTTGGATACCGTTCGCGCTGAGCGAGACGACCTGCATGGCGATGCCGTTGGCATCCATCTGCGGCAGGCGCTGCTCGTTCACGTCGAGCAGTTTTGCCTCGATGTTCCGCCAGACCTCCGGCGAGAGCCCCAACGGATGAAACGCCGTGCCGAAGGAGCTCGGCAGCAAAAAATGCTCCTCGAGCGTGATCTTGTCGCGAAGCGGAGCGGCTTTCGGCGGGGGCGTTTGGGCGGGACCCTCCGCCCGCGCCGTAAGCGCAGCGGCGCCCGCCAATACTCCCCCGACGAATCCGCGGCGGTCGATGTCGATCTTAGACATGTGAAGCTCTCCGGGCCGCCGAATGAATCGCTCGACGGACGCGACCGTAGGTTCCGCAGCGGCAGAGGTTGGTCATGGCGGCATCGATGTCGGCATCGGTCGGCTGCGGCTTTTGCCTCAGCAGCGCGACGGCGGCGAGGATCATGCCCGACTGGCAATACCCGCACTGCGGAACGCTCTCTTCAAGCCAGGCCCGCTGCACGGGATGGGACCGATCTGTCGACAACCCCTCGATGGTGGTCACGGCTTTGCCGGCGGCCGCACTCACCGCCACCACGCAAGAGCGCGTGGGCTGCCCATCCATCAGCACCGTGCACGCCCCGCAGGCACCCACGCCGCAGCCGAATTTCGTGCCGGTCAGGTCGAGCTGATCGCGCAGCACCCAGAGCAGGGGAGTATCGGGCTCGAGGTCCACCGAATGCGGGGTGCCGTTGACGTTGAGTTCCAGCATGCTCAGCTCCTCTGCGCGGCGTAAGTCAGGCCGTGGCTCGACAAGGGCAGCGACCTCAGGCGATTGCCGGTCGCCGCATAGATGGCATTGGCGAGGGCAGGCGCGATCGGCGCGGTTCCCGGCTCGCCGATCCCGCCTGGGGCCGCGGTGCTCGGCATCACGTGGCATTCGAAGCGAGGCATCTCGCCGAGGGTGAGCATGCGGTAGTCGGTGAAGTTGCTCTGTTCGACCGCCCCATCGGCCAGCGTGATGTTTCCGCGCAGCGCGGCCGTAAGCCCGTAGACCATGCCGCCCTCGAGCTGGGCGTGAATGTTGTCGGGGTGAATCGCCACGCCGCAATCGATCGCCGTGACGACCCGATGCAGCCGGATCTGCTGGCCGTTCATGGAAATATCCGCGACCGTCGCGATGTAGCTGCCGAAGGCTTCGACCGCCGCGATGCCGAGCGCATGCCCCGGTCTGCGATGGCGCCAGCCCGCCTTGTCGGCGGCGAGGTCGAGCACGGCGAGCTGCCGTTGGCCGCGTTCATGCTGCAGCAAGCTTCGTCTGAACTCATAGGGATCGAGCTTCAGATGGTGGGCGATTTCGTCGATGAACCCTTCGAGCATGAACGGGTTGTGTGACTCGTTGACCGAGCGCCAGAAACCGAAGCGAACGCCCACGTCCTTGTCGAGGCCGGTCACGCGGAAATTCGGAATGGCGTAGGAATAATTGGAGTCGGAAATGCTGCCCGTGTAAAACGCAGGCCCGGCGCCGATTCGGGTGGGCGAGGACGATGTGACCACGACACACTCGAGCGCCGAGAGTCGCTTCGCGCCGGCAAAGGCCGCGCGAAATCGGATGACCGCTGCGGGCCGGTAATAATCGTGCTGAATGTCTTCCTCGCGCGACCAGATCAGTTTGATCGGGCGGCCTGCCGCCTTGGCGGCCGTCACGGCCTGCGCGACGAAGTCCGCCTCGCCGCGGCGGCCGAAGCCGCCGCCCATATACAGGGTGTGCACCCGGACCCAATCGGCCGGAATTCCGAGCACGCCGGCGGCGGCCGCTTGCGCGGCCTGCGGCGCCTGGGTACCGCACCAGACCTCGCAGCCGTCGGCATCGATGCGCGCCGTACAATTCATGGGCTCCATGCACGCGTGCGCGAGATAAGGCACCTCGTACACCGCCTCCAGGGTCGCGGGCGAACCCGCCACCGCGGCCGGCGCATCGCCCTCGTTGCGGACTAAGGCTCCGGGCTCGGCGAGCGCCGCCCGAAGGATCTGCGAGATTCGGGCACTGTCCACGCCGGCGAGCCTGCCCGGCTCATACTCTACGCGGACCCGGCCGAGCGCCTGCTGAGCCCGCCAGTAAGAATCCGCAATCACGATGACACCGTCGCGCAGCGGGACCGTTGCGTGGAAGCCCGGCGCCACCTTCGCGGCGGAGTCGTCGAACGATTTGAGCGTGCCGCTCAGCGTCGGGCAGGTCTTGACCGCTCCGTACAGCATGTTCGGAAGGGTCACGTCGATTCCGTAGCGGGCGCTGCCGTCGATTTTTTCGGACAGATCGAGGCGGCGCGGCGACGTGCCGATGAGCTTGAAGTCCGCGCTCGATTTCAAGCGGGGCTCGGCCGGTATCGGCAGACGCGCGGCCATCGTGGCGACACTGCCGAAGCGGCGCGAGCGGCCGCTGGGCGCGTGGCTGATGACACTGTTCGCGGCATTCAATTCGGCCGCCGGCACACCCCAATCGTCGGCGGCCGCCTGCAGCAGCAGGTCGCGTGCCGCCGCCCCGATGCGCCGCAGCTCCGTATACCAGCCGCGCACCGAAAAGCTGCCGACCGTCGATTGCTGATGGAAGACGGGATTGTTGTACACCACGGCCGCGGGTGCATCCTGGACGATGACCCGGTTCCAATCACCGCCCAGCTCTTCGATCAGGATCATGGGCATCGCCGTGTGGCCGCCCTGACCCATTTCCACGGCCGGCGAGGTGATGGTGATCGTGTCGTCGGTTCCGATCTGCAGGAACGCCGACGGCGCGCGCGGCGCCGGCATGCTGGGCTCGGCCTCGAGTCGTCGACCGGGCCAGGTGAACGCGAGCAGCAGACCGCCGCCGGCGGCGGCTGTCGCGTGGATGAATTCACGGCGGTTGAGGGCACCCCCGGGAGCTGTCAATGGATCGCTCATGGCATCGCTACCGGGGGAGTTGTGGCATGAGGCGAAGCACGTTGTCCGCTTCAATCGCCTGCGTTTCGCGCCCCTTGAGATGGCGCTCGCGCAGCTCCTTCAAATTGCTCTCCATCGAAACGTACGGATAATCCGTGCCGAACATGATTTGTGTCGCCGGAACATAGCTCTGGATCGCCGCCATGCTCGGGGCGTACGCGGCATCCGCCGTGTCGTAGAACTGTCGTTGCAGCTCGTAGTCCATGCCTCGCGGCGCGAATTTCGCCACATCCTCCGCGGGCATTTCCGCAATCAGGTTGCGCATCCGTCCGGATAAGGCCGGGACGACATCGCCGCAGTGGCAGAAAATCCAGCGGATGTCGTGATAGGTGGAAAAAGCTCCGCTCATCAGAAGGCTCGCTACCGCCCGGCCGGTATCGTAAGGAAACTCCAGCAGCAGCGGTTCTCGCGGAACCACATCGGGCATCAACGCGCGGCAGCAAGCAGCCGGCAGCGGGTGGCAAAATACCACCGCCTTGCGCCGGTGGAGCTCTTCCAGGACGGGTGCAAACGCGGGATTGCCCTGCCACTTGTTGCCGTAGCTCGTCATCATGCCGATGCCCGGCGCTTTCAATTGGTCGAGGACATATTCTATTTCGCGCAGGCTTCCCTCCACGTCCGGCATGGGCAGAAATCCAAACTGCGCAAAGCGCCTCGGATGATCCTGAACCATCTTCGCGGCATAGTCGTTTGCCTCCCGGGCCTGGCCGCGGTACGCATCGACCGTGACGGCACCGGGCTCGGGGGGGCGCGCGGAGGTGTTGATCACCGCAAGACGGATGCCGTTGCGATCCATGGTCTCGATGTCGACGGACGGGCTCCAGTCCCTGATCGCCGTGGGCACTTCGCCAAACGCCGCTTTCAGGAATTTCGCGCTCGCTTCCTGGAACACGGGTGGGAAAAAATGATGATGGACATCGATGATCCGGCTGGCCGGCGCTTTGTCGCCCGCCAGAGCGCGCGACGAGCCGAGCAGGCACTGAGACCCCAGCGCCATGGCAGAGATCAGGAGCTGCCGACGGCTCCAGGCTGCCTGGCGGTTCGAGCGATGGTGATCAATGGGGCTCATGACAGCCTCCTTCAGGGTCTGAACGCAGCAATCGACTCAGCTTACCCTCGCCGTGAGGTTCAACCGTGCCAGGGTATCCGCCTCGAAGGCCAACACCGCCCCGACACTCGGGCGTTCAAGCACCCGCTCATAGTGCCGGGCGCAGTTCGGCAGTCCCGAGGTATCGACGTTGAATAGCTTGGCGCGCCGATAACACCAAAAAAAATAAATATCCGGCAGCGTGAAATGATCGAAAAACCACTCGCGCTGCTCGAGCATCTGTTCCGCGATGCTGAAACTCTCAAGCAAGAAGCGCTGGGCGCAGCGCCGCACGCCTTCCTCGGAGCCGGGCACATCGCAGTACCGCTGCGGCGCCAAATTGGGCGTCAAGTGCGGATGGATGCCCGATGCACACCAGGCGAGCAGCGAAATCGCCTTGAACGCGTCGAAGCCGGTCGGCAGCAGATGCGCCTCCGGGTACCGGCCGGCGATCCATTGCTGAATGGCGACATTCTCCGTCAGGGCTTGGCCATCGACCAAGAGCACCGGCACCTTGTGCTTGGGATTCATCTTCAGATAATCCGTGCTCAGTTGCTCCCCGCCCCGGATATTGACGACGCGAACCTCGAATCGCGCGCCTGCCTCGGTGAGCGCCACGTACGGCACCAGCGCACAGGAAACGGGCGAGTAATAGAGTATCAGCGGCATGTCATTCGCTGCTCTGCGCTTGCCACGTGAGGCCGAGGGCAGCCGCACCCGCCAGCATCACGAAAGGAAGGATCGCCGCCAGCACCGTCGCGCTGCCGCTGCCCGCCGTGAGGACCGCCGACGCGAGCAGTGGTCCAGCCACCGAGCCCAATCGGCCGACGGCCACCGCCGCACCGACACCGGTGCCGCGATGGGCGGCGGAATAATAGAGCGGTGCGAGCGCGAAAAGGATCAATTGCGCGCCGACGATGAACACTCCCGCCAGGGAGCTTGCGATGATGGCGAGCGCGAAAATCTTGCCCGATGCAGAGATCGCGAGCAGCCCGAGCAGCGCCACCGCGATCCCCCCGTAGGTGAGGACCACCCATAAGCGCCGATGCGGGCCGGCGTGGAATCGGCCGAGCGCGGCCGCTCCCACGCATCCGGCGAGATTGAATCCGATGGACGCGAGACTGGCCTCGGACCGCGAAAAGCCAAGACCGATGATGAGGGAAGGAAGCCAGTTGACCATGAGGAACAGCACGAGCTGGGTAAAGAAGAAGCCGATCCACAGCAATGCGGTGGCGCCCGCGCGACCCGCCCACAACACGGTGCCGATGGGCGCGGCCGACAAGTAGCGGCCGGCAAGTGCCGGCCGCCGCCGGGCATCGGAATCCCGTGGCGCATGGCGGGAACTGACCAGCAGGGCAAGCGCTACGATGATCGGAGCGATTCCGCCGACGATGAAGATGGGACGCCAACCCCACCCCAGAGAATCGCCGAGCGCCATGACCCCCGCCAACGCGCCGCCCAGCGGGAGCGCCGCCATCACCAGCGTGACGGCGGTCAGGCGTCGGCTGGATTGAACCGCCTCGGAAGCCATGGAGATGAAGGCGGGCATCGCTCCGCCGCAACCCAGGCCGGTGAGCAAGCGGGACACAAGCACCATTTGCGCGCTGCCGGCAGCCGCCGTGAGCAGCGAACACAGGCCGAACAGCAGCAGCGATATCATCAATGTCTGCTGCCGCCCGATACGGTCGGCCACCCGCCCGCCGATGGCCGCTCCGAAGAACAGCCCGAACGTGGCAGCACTGAAGATGATGCCGGCCTGCGCCGGTGCCACCGAGAACTCTCGAAAAAGCAGGGGGGCGGCAACCCCCATGGATTGATTGTCGAATCCTTCGAACAGCGCAGCGGCGCTGCACAAGGCGAGGACCAGCGGCGCGCCAGGCGACGGGAAACCGCGGCGCGCCGCGCTTTCTGCGGCCGCCATGCGCTACGCTCCCGCCAACTGCCAGCGCGGCAGCAACTGCAGCGCGTTGTCGCGCCCGATCTTGCGCAGATCCGCCTCGTTGAAGCCAAAGTCGGCGTGTTGTTGGACGTATTCCTCGCCGCGCCGGAAGGGGAAATCGGTTCCCCATAGCAATTGGGACAGCGGGATGATTCGTGTCAGCGCAGCCAGCGCAGCGGGGGAGGAGGCCTGGGCCAGATCGTAGTGAAAGCGCTGCAGTTCCGGCAGGACCCCGTTCGGCACCGCATCGGCCAATTTCTTATCGGTTAGCGGAAGCCGCGTCAGGCGCTCGACGATGAACGGGACCGTGCCCCCGCCATGCGAGAAGATCCATCGAATACGGGGAAAGCGGCGGATGGTACCGCTGAACAACAGGCTGGCAACGGCGCGAGTGGTATCGGTCGAATACTCGATGACGGCGCTGTTGAACAGTCCGCGCGCCAGGTTGCGGCAGCAGAGCGGCGCATCGGGATGCACGAAGACGAGCGCTCCTCGATGGTCCAGCACGTCCATGATCGGGTCGAATCGCGGATCGCCGAGCCATATCTCCCGGTAGCTCGTGAACACGGCGATGCCGTCCGCCTTGAGCACATCGAGTCCGTACTCGATTTCCTTGAGGCTCCCGTCGACATCCGGCAGCGGCAGTGCCGCGAACATGCCAAAACGGCCCGGGTGGTCGGCAGCCATTTTGGCCCCGAAGTCATTGCACTCGCGCGCGACCCGGCGGCCCTGGCTGTCATCGCCCAGCCACACGCCCGGCGTCGTGATCGAAGTGATCGCGGTGGCAACGCCTGCCTCGTCCATGTCATCGATGGATTTGGCAGGGGACCAACCCAGGGTCGGGCCGTAGAGCATCGATCTCATCTCCTCCACATAGGCCGGCGGCGCGATGTGGTGATGAATGTCGATGCGAAAGCGCTGCCCGGGTGGCTGGCCGGCGCCGTGCGCGGCGTGCCCGGCGAACGGGCCCGCAGCCATGGTGGCACTCACGCCGGTCAGGAACTGGCGGCGCTGCATCATCGCTCCTGCGGCGGATGGTTCAAGCCCACCACCAGAACGTGGAAGGTGCCCGGCAGCACCGATGGCCACGGGCGTGGCGCAATGGGCGGCCCCAGTGTTCCGGAGGGCAGGTAGAGAATCCCCGTCTGCGCATCGACGGCGCCGAGGCGAACCCCTGGTTCGGTCGATAACGTTTGCAGCAGCGCAATATGCCTCGGATCCCCGATATCGAAAATGCTCAACACCGCATCGTCGCCGCTGGCGACGAACGCGCGATGGCGTCCCCCATCGATCATCACGGCATCCGACCCGGCCCCGACTTTCATGCTGGCGAGGCGCTGTCCTGTTTGGGCGATGATGAACTTGGCGATTCCATTATTGCACCCGGATATCAGCAAATCAGTGCCCGAATCGTAGGCAAGGCCCTTGGGCTCGACGCAGCCCGCCAGCGTCATGCGCCGCGTGACCGTGAAGGTGTGCGTGTCGATGACCGCGATCGAGTGCGCGTTCTGCACATTGAGGTAAAGGCTCCCCTTGCCATCGGCGACGGCAAACTCCAGCTTCCCGCCCACCCGGGCGCGACCGACGACGGCCTTTCGATCCACGTCGACGAAGACCACCTCACCGCTTCCGCCGTTGACCGCGGCGACGAGGCCGCTTTTCGGGTCGGCGACCAGCGCATCCGGATCCGCAAGGCCGGCGAAGAGCGCCATCTTTCCCGTGAGCGCCGAGGGGCGCCCCGGGTGGGTCGAGACCGTCGCAACGGTGTCGTGCGTGCGCGCATCGAACATCACGACGGCATGCGCCTGGCCATTGGTGGCGAGCAGCAACCCGCGGGATTCCAACGGCAGGACGCCGTGCCAGGTTGCTCCTGGGACGTGAATCTGCGTCCATGCGGGTGCCGGTGCGCCGGCAGTGGTGGCGCCGAGATCCAAGATCGAAATATTATCCGTCTGGGCGAGATACAGCCGATGCTCGCTGATCGTCGCATAGTCCCACATACCGTCCGGCCCTGGGATCTTCGCGAGAATGCCATAGCCGCTGCCGGCCGCGCCGTTCCCCGCCGCGCCATTCACCGCCGCGCCGTTCCCGGCCGTACCGTTCCCCACCACCACCTTCTCGATGGCAGCGCCGCTCGCGGCCGCGGATAGCGAGAGCAGCACCGCGCCGAGCGACCACCGGCATTTCATCGTGAACTTCATCCTGCCTCGCGCCGGTTCCTAGAATTTCTCTCTAAACGTGATGCCGATGGACTGCCAGGGGCCCGGCCGCATGTTGTACAGCCGATCGATGCCCGGCACGAACTCAGGGCCCGTCTGCACGAACACGGACAGATCGGCAGGAACCGTGCCGTAGTGGATGTTGGTCAAATTATCGGCGAACAGCGCGACCTCGTGGCGCTCGCTGGGGGATGTCCAGGAGGCGTGCATGTTCACCAGGCCGCGCCACGCGGTGAGCGAGGTCACGAAGGCCGGCGTATCGGAGGCGTTGCCGGGCGTGATGTAGTACGCGCTGCGATACGTGTAGTCGCCGCCGAGGGCGAAACGGCCGCGGCCCGTCATCTCGGTGTGCAGATCGGCGGACGCGGTGACGCGGTTGCGCGAAATGAAGGGCACCTGATTGCCGTTGTCGTTGGTAAAAGTGCCATCGCCGTTGTTGATCACGTAGCTCGTGAATTTGCTGGTCAAATAGTCGTAGCGCAGCCCGAACGTCAGCCAGGGGGTGGGCGCGACCTGCGAATCCGTTTCGACGCCATCCACGGTCGCAGCACCCGCATTGGTGGTGGCGGTGAAGAAGCCGGCCGCTGACGTGGTGTTCTGGATGATCTGCAGCTGCGAGTAGCGGTCCGTAAAGCCGCTCACGTTGACCTGTAACCGGTGGTTCAGGCCGTCGAACTTGAAGCCGCCCTCGTAGTTCCAGACAACTTCCGAACTGAACGGCAAGGTGAGCGAGGCCTGATCGCCCCCTTGGGTATTGAAGCCGCCGCTCTGAAAGCCTTTCGACACGGTGACATACACCATCAGCGGCTCGATCGGCTTGTAGCTCAGGGTGAGTTTGGGCGTGACCGCCGTCCACGAATCGGAGAAGTCGCCGGCGATCGCGGGCCCGAAGAAGTGATTCGAGTGGTTCAGGTCCGCGTAGCCATCCTTCGATTCGTAGGTGTACCGGACACCCGCATCGATCTTGAATTGATCGGTGACCGAGAGGATGCCGTCGAGGAAGGCCGCATCGCTCAAGGTGCGCGTGTTCTGGGTGGCGATGTAATAGGCGACGCCCGGCATGCCGTTGTTCTGCACATGGGCGACGGCACCTCCGTCGAGGATGTTCAATGTGCCGTTGATCGGCCGTCCCTTGTCTGAATTCAAGTAGTAGAGCCCCGCGACCCAACTCAGCCGCTGATCGGCCGGGGAGGCGAGGCGCAGCTCCTCGGAGAATTGCCGATCCCGCTCGTAGGTTTGCAGCGTCAACGTATCGAGCGGATCGCCGGTCTCGAGGGTACGGTCGGGCACATCGAGGTGCCGGTATCCGGTGATGGCGGTCCATGTGCCGTAGTGCTGCGTCCAGTCGGCGCGGATCGTCAGTCCCCAGATGTCCTGCTCGCGCTTGCCCGGATCGGCTTGCGAGGTCTGCGTTGGACCGCTGACGAAATTGGGCATCAACGTCGGGGTGAAATTCGTCTGTGCCCAGACCGGCGAGTCGCCGCGGCCGGTGAGATAGTCGTACCCGGCCACGATGCGCAGGTCATCGGTCGGGGTGAATAGGAGCTTCGCCCGCGAGGAGAAGCGGCTGAGCTTGCCCACGTCGGTGCCGGTGATCGGGTCGTTGAGATAGCCGTCATTCGAATGGGCGGAGACTACGAAGCGGGCGGCGAGCACGTTGTCGATCAACGGCGCGTTGTACATGCCCTTCGCTTCGATCAGGTTGTTCTCGCCGTAGGACACCTCGGCGGTGCCTTCCTCGCGAAACACCGGGTTCTTGGTGTAGAGCGAGAGCGTTCCGCCGAGCGAATTGCGTCCGAACAGCGTGCCCTGCGGACCGTTCAGAACCTCCACGCGTTCCATGTCGTACAGATCCGGCTGCAGGTCGGCGACGCTCGACCTCACCACATCGTCGACGAACATGTTGACGCCTTGATCGGTCCCGGTCGAATCGTCGATGGTCGATGTGCCGCGAATCGACAGGTAGGTCTCGCTCGCCGATTGCGGCATGTACACGAGACTCGGCACCATGCGCGCCACATCGTCCATGGTAACGATGCGGTCTCGCTGCAGTTCGACCGCGGACAGCGCAGTGAGCGAAATAGGCGTGTCGGCCAGAGTGGTCTCGCGCCGCGTGGCCGTGACGATGATCTCCTCCAGTCCGTTGGTCTCCGTATCGCCGCTCGCCGGGGCGGCGCGCGCAGGTTGAACCGTGCCACCCCCCAGCATCGCAGCCGCCAGTACGGCCGCAAAGATGCTGCGCCCGGTGATGTGGAAAATTGCGTTCTTCATAGCTAGCTTCCCCCTCTCAAGGCACTTCTTGTCTCAAGGCCATTCTTGTCGTTCCCGAGCCGATGGCTCCGAACCGGGTTCTGTTGCCCCGTCCTAGCGATCGACCACGTTTTTCATGGCCCCCGTCTCACCCGCCAGAAATAAACCCAAATTGTCCCGAATGACGGGGTAGGCCTGAGCGAGATAGATGTCGCTCATCCCTCCCAGCATCGGCGTGATGATGATCCGCTCGTCCGACCAGAGCGGGCTCCCGGGCGGCAGCGGAGTCTCGCGAAATACATCCAGCGCCGCGCCGGCGATCCGACGCTCGCGCACCGCTTGCAGCAGGGCGTCCTCGTCGAGCACGCCACCCCGGGCCACATTGATCAAGAACGCGGTCGGCTTCATCGCGCCGATGACGCGTGCATCGACCAGGCTCTCGGTATCCGCGGCGTAGGGGACGACGACGACCAGAAAATCGGCAAGGGCGGCTGCGGTCGCCAGTTCGGCCCTGGGATATATCCGATCGAATCCGCTCGGGACACGGGGCGATTGCGAGACCCCGTAGACGCTCATGCCGAAGCAGCGACAGCGCACGGCGAGCGCCTCGGCAATCCTCCCGACTCCGACGATTACGATGGTTTTGCCGAGCAGCAGGGGCTGAGGCCAGCGCTCCCAGTGCCGCCGCTCCTGGTTCTGCAAAATCAAGGGAAAGCGCCGTGACAGAGCCAGCATCTGCAAAAAAACGAGCTCGGACATTTGCGGTCCGTGCATTCCCCGGGTGGAAGTGACGATCACCTCCGGGCGCAGGCTCGGAAGTTTGAAAATTCCGTCGGTGCCGGTGGTGAGGGACTGTATCCAGCGAAGTTTCGGCGCCGATCGCAGCAATGCGTCGTCGAATTGGAAGTGATGCGCAATGATCGCTTCGGCGTCGGCCAGATGCGCCGGCGCACCAACCCGATCGTCGGTGGCATACAAGTCAAGGCGCGGAAAATCCCTCGCCGCGAGTTCCTCGAAGGCGTGGGCCGTCGCCTCCTGCGTGCCGATGTAGACAACCCTTGCAGCCACCTGCCCCTCTTGAAGATCCGGCGCATCGCCGAGTCGTTAGGATCTGTCCGGTGGCCAATCGTGTCTAATTGAATTTAAGGGCCAGGTTATAATTTCGATGTATAGCCAAAAGGCATGGGGCGGCCGCAAACCGGCCGGCCGCGTGGGCAGCCGGCCTGCCTGCGGGCGCTTGGGTGAGCCGGGGGATCAGCGGAGTTCGACGATCCCTTTGGGGGTGCGATGCAGGCAGGCCGAGGGACCGTGCGGCTCGATGAGATACACGTCGGTGTTGTGCACGAACATCCGCTCGTTGTACAAGCCGGGATGGCAGACGATGGCCATGTGTTCCTCGATCGCCATGTCCTCGTCGTGCCGGATCAGCGGCCGCTCCACCATGTCGTAGCCCATGCCATGCACGCTGAGCCGGCGCTCTTCGGGAAGCCCGAGCCCCCGCAGGTAATCGTTGAGGCGGGCGAAGATCTCGGCCGCTGAGGCGCCCGGCTTAAGCAGCGACAAAGCAAAGCGTTGGGCGTCGAGGACCGCCGCATGGGCCGCGCCGAGTTCCTCCGGAATCGGCCCGAGCACGAATATCCGCGACAGTTCCGTGTAGTAGCCGCCGGCGCCGTTGTTCTCCACCAGGAGCGAGAACACGTCGCCGCGCTCGAGCGTGCGGCCTTGCATCGAGCGCGGCCGGAAACTCGCCGCTTGTCCGCACGGGGCGGAGGAACACAGAAAAATGCCTTGTTCGCTCCCGAGCTGCTGGCCCACATATTGCGCATAGGCGGCGACCTCGAAGTCCCTCAATCCGGGCCGCAGAACTGCCGCAACGCGGCTCATGACTTCATCCTGCATGGCCGCGACCTGCCGGATGCACTCGCGCTCCTCCGCACTCTTGACGGCCTTGATGCGATCGACGAAATCCGTGGCGTCGACGACGTGAATTCCCGTCGAGGCGTGAATCAGGTGCTCGCCGAACGAATGGTACATGGCGGCCGGGGCCACGAGTCCGACCCGCTTCACGTCCAGCCGTTTCAGCTCGCGGACTGCAAGCTCGGCGTCGTAGCGGCCGGTGTAGTGCACGGACGGGTAGCTCGGGGTGGTCAGATGCCGGGCGATCCCCGTGGCCTCGATTTCAAGGTTGCTGGCGCTGCGGCACCCGTCGAACGGTCCCTGATCGATCAACGACATGCCGCCGTCCAGCGGAAACACGATGCTGCTCGAGTAACCATTGGTAGCCGGCTGATTGCTGAACCAGCGGATGTAGCCGCCCACCCAGTCGCTCGAATTTTGCACCACCAGCGCGTCGATGCCGCGCACGCGCATCTCTCGCCGTACCGCCGTCCAACGACGCTGCAATTCGCCCGTGGAGACGGCATTGACGGCGCGCGTGGCCGGAATTCGCGTGGCGTGAGCGGGGTCCATGCCGGATAGGCTCGTCGGACTGCAGTGCGGAGTCAAATGGGCAAATCGTTGCGCGTTATACGTCCGGCTTATGACCTTTGCGCGCCCGGACGCTTCGCCTTGGCGTCCGACGTGGAGACGGAACGGGCCACATCATGGGCGATCTGCACGAATCGGGCGGCGAGCGCCGAGAGGATTCCGGCCCGGCGCCACTTGATGCCGATGATGCGCTTCCCACCGCCCCTCAAAGGTATCGAATGAATGCGCCAGTTGTTCTGCATCGTCGCCTGCATGCGGGTGATCATGGTGACGCGATTGCTCTGTGCGAGAATCGACTCGACCAGCGACAGGCTGCTCGTGTGCACGCAATCGTCGGGCCACGGCACGCCTTCCGCCATGAACAATGCCTCGATGTGCCGGCGATAGCTGTTGGCGGCAAGCGGAAGTATCCACGGCGAATCCTGCAGCTCCGTGAGCGTCAAGGAGCGGCGGTTTCGCAGCGGATGGTGCGCACCGACACCGATGCTGAAGGGATCCTCGAAAAGAACGTCCTCTATGATTTGGGGGGGGGCCGGAAAAATTCCCGCCAAAGGCCCGAGCACGAGATCCAATTCCCCGCTGAGCAGCGCCGGCAGCAGGTGATCGTCGAGACCTTCGACCAAGGTGATGGACAGGGCTCCATGTTCTTTGAGGAGCAGCGCCATCACTTCGGGCATGAATTTGATGGCAAGCGAGGGCACCACCCCCACGCGCAGCGGCCCTTCGGCCCCCATGCGCTTGAGACGTACTTCATCGACGGTCTGTTGCATCACGGCGTCGATGACCTGGGCGGTGCGCAATAGGATCTTGCCGAATTCATTGAGCTGCGATCCGCTTCGAGTGCGGTCGAGCACCTGCACGCCGAGGCGCCGTTCCAATTGTGCGATGCTGTTCGACAGGGCCGGCTGGGAGATGCCCTGGGCGGCGGCGGCGCGATTGAACGAGCCATGTTTTGCGACACTCAGCAGATTGGCGAGATAGCGGGGATCGATGTTCAATGCGCTCATCGGGGACACTCCGGGGTACGATCGGAAGCCGCGCACCCGGGTAAGGATCGCGGATGCGACATCTCAACAGCGCTCCATCAGTTCGGCGCGCGCCTTGATCAGAAGCCGCGACAACTGCTGCCGCTTGTCGGCGAACCGGGCAGCGGGAACGGGTATCGACAGGGAGAACTCGCGACCCAGCGAATCACGCAAGGCTGCGCCAATGGCGCAGATTCCGGCGCTGTGCTCCTCCAGGTCATACGCAAGACCGCTCTTGGCGATGCCCTCGATTTCGGTCTCCAGCGACGCCCGGTCGGTTTTGGTCGCCTTCGTAAAGCGCTTCAAGCGACCCGACAACAGGCTCGCGCGCCGATCCGGCGCCAGCAGCGCGAGAAGCGCCTTGCCGTTCGCCGTGCAGTGCAACGGAAAAGCTTTCCCGACCGCCGATACCGCCACCAGACGCTGGGTTCCCTGAATCTGCTCCACGAAAACGGCGCTCTCCGCCTTCAAGATCGACAGATCCACGGTCTCGTCCGCCAGATCCGACAGTTCTTGCATGATCGGACGCGCGATTCTTTCCGTCCCCACATCGGCCGCGGCGCCGAGCGCCACGAGCGCGGGTCCCAATCTCACCCGGGCCTGGAGCGATGCGGACATCAGCAACCGCTCCCGTCCGAGCGCCGCGACGATGCGCTGCACCGTCGAGCGCGGCAGGCCGATGCGCTTGGCGATTTCGCCCAAGCTCAAACCATCCGGCTCCCGCTCGAGCGAGCGCAGGATGGCCGCCGCGCGGGCGATGACCTGTATGCCGGTTCGCTCCTCTGACTTCATGTCCCCGGTCCTCTATTGACTGACGGTCGGCCGAAGCATACCGTAATTCGGTACATATAACCCACGATACGATACAGGAGCACGACCATGGCGGGCTGGCAAGACGGCGACTGGCGCAACGAGGAGCTCTGCAAGTTCGAAGAGTCCAACTTGCAGAACAAGATGGGTCTTCAGTTCTACGACCTGAGCCATCCCTGGGGCCTGGGACAACCCTGCTGGCCGTATTTCGAGGACGTGAAGATCGAGCGCCTGCATGGGATGTCAAAATCGGGCGTCCTCACGCAGAGAATCACGACCGTCATGCATTCCGGCACCCATATCGATGCACCCGCGCACGTGGTGCAGGGCACTCCCTTCATGGATGAAGTTCCGCTGCCGTATTTCTTCGGCACGGGGGTCGTGGTCTCGATCCCGAAGAAGAAATGGGAAGTGATCACCGCGGCGGATCTGGAAAACGCGCGGCCTCAGATCCGCGAGGGCGACATCGCCATCGTCAATACCGGCTGGCACAAATATTACGGCGACAACCAGCACTACTACGGATACTCACCCGGCTTCTACAAGGAGGCCGGCGAATGGTTCGTGAAGCGCAAGGTGAAGATGTGCGGATCGGACACCCAGGCGCTGGATCATCCCTTGGGCACGGCCATCGGGCCGCACGGGCCCGGGGCGCCCCACGGACTGTTGCCCAAGATCAACCAGGAATACGAGAAACTTCATGGGCGCAAGGTGATCGAGGATTTCCCCGAGTGGGAGCCGTGCCACAATGCCATCCTCTCGGCGGGCATCTGCGGTTTCGAGAACATCGGCGGCGACATCGACAAGGTGACGGGAAAACGGGTGACGTTTGCCGCATTCCCGTGGCGTTGGAAAAAGGGCGATGGTTGCATCGTGCGGCTGGTCGCCATCATCGATCCCACGGGGGCGTTCCGGATCGAGACCGGCAAAGGGACCTGAAGCCATGCAAGTCAAGCGGCTGGCCGACGCGCAACGCTACGATGCGCCCAAACATTTCGACATGCGCTCGCTGCGCCTGCAGGGGTTGGAAGCCAGCGGCGCGGATTTTGCCTGGGTGGGTCTGAGCTATTTTCTGCCCGGCGGGGGCGCCCACATGGATGCCGGAGCCCTGGGGAAGATCTACGTGGTCCTGGACGGCGAGGTCACCATCGATCTGGCCGATGGCGCGACTCACGTGCTCGGAAAGCTCGACAGCTGCTTCATCCCGGCCGGCGAGTCGCGTGCCATCCGCAATGCCGGTAACGTCATGGCCACCATGCTGGTCGTGATGCCCTACGCGAAGGCCGCCTCCTGATGCTTCCGCGCATTGACCCCTCCCGGCTGTTCGAGGTGACCGGCAAATCGGCGGTCGTCGTGGGGGCCACTGGCGCATTCGGCAGGGTCGTGTGCGCGACCCTGGGGAAGGCGGGCGCGAGACTGACCATTGCGGCCGGCAACGCTGGAGATTTGAATGCCCTGAAAGAGGACTTGGAGGCAGCCGCCGTGGCGGTGGTCGCCGTCGCAAAACGGCCTGCCAGCCAGGGCGACTGCGATGCCATCGTGCAGGGCGCGGTCGCGGCCTTCGGCGGCATCGATATTCTGGTGATGGCCTCCGGCATGAACGATGTGGCGCCGATCGTCGACATGGAGACAGAGCGCTTCCAGAAGGTGATGCTGGCGAATGTCGAGGGGGTATGGCTGATGGCTCGCTCCGCCGGTCGGCAGATGATCGCCCAGGAGCGCGGGGGCAAGGTGGTGTTCACATCCTCGGCGCGCGGCAAGCTCGGTCATCCGGCGGGCTACTCGGCCTATTGCACCTCGAAGTCCGCGGTCGACGGAATGACCAAGGCGCTGGGGTGCGAGTGGGGAAAGTATGCCATCACGGTCAATGCCATTGCCCCCACCGTATTTCGCAGTCCACTCACCGAGTGGATGTTTGCGGAGGACGACAAGGCAAGAGCGGTGAGAGGGAGCTTTCTCGCGCGGGTGCCGCTGGGCCGGCTGGGGGAGCCCGAGGATCTGGCCGGTCCCCTGCTTTTCTTGTGTTCCAAGGCGTCGGATTTTTACACCGGACACATCCTTTACGCAGACGGCGGATATACGGCAGGTTGAACATGATCCGGCCGAGCATCGTGGTGATTGGCGGCGGCCTGATGGGGACCGGCATCGCCCAGGTGTTTGCCGTCGCCGGCCACCGGGTCTGTGTCGTCGAGCCCGTCGATGCGGTGCGATCGACACTGATCCGCCGCTTGCGGGAGGGGGTAGTCCAACTGAATGCCGACGCAGCCGCGGTGGATCGGCTCGAGATTTCGGCAGATCTCGGTGCGGCGGTCGCGGGAGCTTCTTACGTCACGGAGGCCGTCCCCGAAAAACTCGAGTTGAAGCGGGCCATCTTCGCCGAACTCATCGAGCGAGCGCCGCGCACCGCCATTCTCGCGAGCAATACCTCGGTCATTCCCATCGGGCAGATCGCAGCGGGGCTCGACACCGCGGACCGTGTCGTCGGTACGCACTGGTGGAATCCGGCACCGCTCATCCCGCTGGTGGAGGTGGTGCAGGCCACGGCTACTTCGGACGCCACGATCGCCGCGACCATGGCGTTGCTGCGATCGGTCGGCAAGAAGCCGGCGCACGTGAAGAAGGATCTTCCCGGATTCGTGGCCAACCGGCTGCAGCATGCATTGTGGCGGGAGGCGATCGCCATGGTCGCGGAAGGGGTTTGCGATGCCCGGACGCTCGATGAGTGCGTCAAGAACAGCTTCGGATTGCGACTGCCGGTGTTGGGGCCGCTGGAAAATGCCGACCTCGTCGGGCTCGATCTCACGCTCGACATCCACCGCACCGTGATTCCCGCGCTCGACCGGCATGACGGGCCCCACGAGTTGTTGGAGGAGTACGTCGCCGCCGGGCGGCTCGGCTTCAAGTCGGGAGAGGGGTTTCGCGCGTGGACCGCGGAGGAAATGGCCGGCACACGGCTTCGGCTGATGCATCACCTGTTACGGGCTCAGCGGGAGAGGACTGCGTGAGCAGGGCCGCGCCGGTCACCGCGCGCGAGGTCCTCGGCGTGCTCATTTTGTCGTTGGGCTTCGGCCTGGTCGGCATCGACCGGTTCCTCATCTCGACCATGTACCCGACGATCGCGCGGGACTTGCATCTGGGCTACGGCGATATCGGCACGATCACCGGGGCGTTGGCGCTGGCGTGGGGCGTCGCGGCACTGCTCATGGGCAATCTGTCGGACCGCATCGGCCAGCGGCGCGTGCTCGTCGCATCTCTGGTCGTGTTCTCCTTGCTCATCGGCGCGAGCGGGCTGGCTGCCGGCCTGTCCGGATTGGTGCTGGTGCGGCTCATAATGGGTTTTGCCGACGGCGCGTTCACTCCATCCAGCATCGCCGCCACCATTCAGTTGTCGCCGCCGGAGCGTCATGGCCGCAACGTGGGTTTTCAACAGACCATGCTGGTGTTGTTCGGTTTGGGCCTGTCGCCCTTGCTGGTCGGCGCGCTGCTGAAGCGAGGCATCGATTGGCGCTACATCTTTTCGATCTTCCTGGTCCCGGGACTGATCATTGCCTGGCTGACCTGGCGCATCATTCCGCCGAAACGGCCGCCGCTCCATTCGCCTGATCGGACGCCGCAGAACAGCTTCGCCGATTGGCGAACCGTCATCCGCTACCGCAACATCCGTCTGTTGATGGCCGGCATGCTGTGCTGGTTGACCTGCCTCATCACCACGAGTGCCTTCCTGCCGAGTTACTTTCTCAACCACCTCGAACTCGATACCGATCGGATGGGAAAGGTGATGTCGGCCATCGGCTTCGGCGCCATGACCGGGACCATCGTGCTGTCTGCGCTCTCGGACCGGATAGGTCGCAAACCCGTGATGGTGATGTCGAGCATCGGTGCCCTCCTGTGCCTGACCCTGCTGAGCTCGACGGGTACATCGGTGAGCCGACTGTTCTGTTGTCTGTTCGCCGTGCATTTCTTCAACAATGCGCTGATCACCATGACCGTAGGGCCCATCGCCGCCGAGACGGTTCCCCCGCGACTGATGGCGACTGCATCCGGGGTGGTCATCGCGACGGGTGAGTTGCTGGGCGGCGGCCTCGCACCGATCCTGGGCGGCCTCGTGGCCGAACGATTCGGTATCGAGCACATCCTGCGGCTTCCGATCCTGATGATGGCCATCGGTGTCGTGCTGTGCTTCGCCCTGCGGGAAACCCGCCCCGATTCGAAGCAGGTCCCGCTTTTTCAGGAGTCTATTTCGTGAGCAACAAAGTCATCATCACCTGCGCGATCACCGGGGCCATCCATACGCCCACCTTGTCCGACGCGCTGCCGTACCGGCCGGAGGATATCGCACGCCAATCGATCGAGGCAGCAGCGGCAGGCGCCGCGATCCTGCATCTGCACGCACGGGACCCGCAAAGCGGCGCTCCCACCGGCAAGCCGGCGATCTTCCAGAGATTCCTGCCCGCCATTCACCAGGCGACCGATGCGGTCATCAACCTGACGACCGGCGGCAGTCCCGAGATGGCCCCCGAGGAGCGATTGGCCGCGGCTTTGCAATTCTCGCCGGAGATGTGCTCGCTCAATATGGGCTCGATGAATTTCTCATTCCACGGGATGGGTGCGAAAGTCGCCCAGTGGAAATTCGACTGGGAAAAGGCCTACATCGCGGACAGTGAGAAATTCATCTTCAGAAACACGTTCGCGGACATCGCGCGCAATTATAGCTTGCTCGCTGACCACGGCACCCGGTTCGAGCATGAGTGTTACGACATCGGCCACTTGTACAATCTGGCCCATTTCGTCGACCGGGGAATTGCCAAGCCGCCGTTCTTCATCCAGAGCGTGTTCGGCATCCTGGGCGGAATCGGTGCCGATCCCGACAACGTGGTCTTCATGCGGCGCACCGCGGACCGTCTCTTTGGCAAGGACTACGTGTGGTCGGTCCTCGCGGCCGGCAAGCACCAGATGCCGCTCATTACGCAGGCGGCAATGCTCGGTGGCAACGTTCGAGTCGGCTTGGAGGACAGCCTGTTCATCGGTCGCGGCAAGCTCGCCTCGAGCAACGCCGAGCAGGTGAAGAAGATCGTGCGCATCCTCGCAGAGCTGGGTCTGGAGCCCGCGACGCCCGACGAGGCGAGGGCGACGTTGAAACTCAAGGGCCGCGATCGCGTCGCCTTGTAGACGCCAGCGAGCGTCGTTATAGAATCACGCCGTTCGGACCCCGGGGATCGATATGACCGATGACTTGGCTGCTACCGTTCGCGCTGTCCTTACCGGTGTGAGGAAGGTGCGCGAGGTCAAGATGTTCGGTGGGATCGGGTTCATGCTCGGCAATCATTTGCTGGTCGCGGCTTCGCCGCGTGGCTTGCTCGTTCGTGTCGGCAAGGAGCGCTACAGCGAGGCGCTCTTGAGCCCGGGCACCGAGCCCATGATCATGCGCGGGCGTGCGATGGAGGGCTATGTCCGCGTTGAGAGTGAGCAACTCGACCCTCGCGGTGTCGCATCGTGGGTCGAGCTCGCGATCGCCTTCGTGAAGACTCTGCCGCCGAAGGTCCCGGACGCTAAGCGCAAACGGCAACAACGCGTGACCAAGAAACCGGTGAAGTCTTCTGCTCGCCGCCGCTAACAAGCGACCAGGGTACGAGAGGTTCGCGTCCGCTCACGCCGCTACATCGCCCGCCGACGCCGCACCCCGGCACGTCGGGCCGCGCCACCGGCAACTAACCCGACTCCGGCGACATAGAGAACCGATTCAGAAATTCCGTCCAACCCCAGGTCCTTCTCGATCAGCGAGTCCTTCAACGCCGCCGTGCTGAACGGGGCGAGTCCCAACCTCGTCGCCGTCAGGCACAACGTCTGGCATAGATGGCCCGCTTCGAGCAACACAACGCGATACGCCCGGGCACCGCCGTACTTCCACATGGTTCTCGCGAACACGGCCGTCATGATGAACAGCGCCGCCGCTCCGCTGAAATAAAATTGATCCGCGCAATAGGCGCCGGCCTTGTGGGGGCTGACCTGGGTGGAAAGCTTTGCGAGCCGGTTATCCTTGCCCTGGTAGTGGTACATGCCCCTGCCGAGCCCTTCCACGCGGAGCGCCATGACATACACTTCACCCGGATGCCTGGAACCGCCGGAAGGGCTCGTCTTGTACGGAAGCTCGCCAAATACATCCGTCTGAAAATATCCCTGGACGCCCCACGTCATCTGCAGCAATGTCGAAAGATCATCCAGAGAGATTTTTCCCGCCCCAAACTCCCGATGCGTTCTGCGGGCACGCAGCGTACGGAAGTAGGCGTCGCTGACCGCTACGTGCGCGGGCAGCGAGACGGTCTGCGCACCGCGGATGCGCTTGAACAGGGGTGGAGCGGGAGTCGTGGGAAGCAACTTCAGTTTCTCTTCGACGGGCAAATCCCACGGCACGAAGGGTGTGTCCTTCGTCATGAAGTGAAATCCGCACTCGGGAAGCCAAGGCCTCCATGACGAGCGGATATGTTCATCGCGCTCCCATTGGGACGATCCATATTCCAGAAGCAATTGGGCGTTGATCAACTCCAGTATCGACTTGGCAATACTTTCCCGGCTGTAGCGCTCGAATTCCACAAGCGCATCTTCGATCGTCCGCGGGACGTGGAAAAAGCGAATCACTTCCAGCGTCCCCAGGTGCGTCGAGAAGGTCTGCCCGCTCAGATAGTTGGCGATTCTGAGTTGTCCGTCATCCCAGTAGGCGAACTGGCAGCTTGCGCTCTTCAACTTCAACGACGTATTTGGCACTTCCAACGCCCGAGGCGACTGCTACAAGAACTTGCACATGAAAAGAATCATCAGTTTCAGACGCTCTTCCACCTCCTCGAGGCCCGTCTCCATTTCCACCCGCGTGATGGTTCCAGATTGGTTGCGCTTCAGCAATTTGGATACTTCAGCTTGCGCGCGCCGCGACAGCTTGAGGACGGACTTCGCGTCCCGGCGTTTGCCCTTCTTAATCGGCTTTTTCTTCGATGCCATGGTGTAGTTCCTTTCTGTTGCTTGGCGTAGGTTTCATCCGTCAAATGCCAACCCGAGATACCGGCTGCGCATGCTCGGTTAGGTTCATGCGGTTTATCAATTCCACCAACCTCGAGTCGCCGCGGGCGTTCGTCAGCAGGGGATCCGTCTTGAGGTACGTCATCGCATGATCATGTTCCCGGTAGGCCCGCTCGAGCCATTGGAAGGCCGCATCGATGTCGCCGCGGTACGCATGCGCGGTGGCGATGCCATACGGGTCGCTCGTAGCGTATTTGCGGGTCAGTGAATTCAGCGCCGCTTGCGACTCGGGATGCCGGCCCATTTTCCAATAGACCAATACCAGTCCGCGCAGCCGATAGTCCTCATTGGGTTCCTGCTGCATCGCGGCGAGGGCCTCTGAGAGTTGGCCCAGGTGGAGCCGGGCGAGAGCGACGGAGCTATTGATGCCGTCGAAGTCCGGATGCAGATCCATGAGCTTGAGCCGGGCTTGCAGGCATTCTGTGAGGCGATCGGCGGCGCAAAGCGCGATGCCGAGGGAGTCCATGGTGTTGGGGTCGAGCGGGTTTCGCACGAGGCCGTTGCGATACGAATCGATGGCGCGGTCAAGTTGGCCGAACACGAATGCGATATCGCCGGAAGCGCCGGGCAACAGATCGGATCTAGGCTCCAGTTCGCGGATGCGTTCCGTGTCCGCTGCTGCAGCCGCCCAATTCCACGTAACGTTCGCCTCGAACGCTCCCCGGGTGTAATAAGCGAAAACGAGTTTCGGGTCATGTTGGAACGCGTGGTCCAAGGCGTCGAGAACCCGCCTGTTCTGATCCTCCGAGGGCAATCCCTTCAATATCTCCTGGGTCAGGTAGGCGTGCGCGAGCCGTGCCCATGCCAACGCGTAGTCGGAATCCAGCGCGATGGCCTTTGCGTACAGCCCAGCCGCTCTTTCCACATTGAGCACGGTTCTTCGTGATTCGAGGTACTTCCCCTCCAGGACCAGGTTGTACGCCGCGAGATCGGGTTGCCGGGTAGCAGGCCGCGAGCCTTCACCCAGAGCGACGTGAAGCGCCTGGGAAACCTCGACCGCAATGTCGTCCTGCACCTTGAAGATGTCCGCCAAGTTTCGATCGTAGGTCTCGGACCACAGGTAAGCTCCGTCGGAAGCGCGGATCAGCTGCGCCGCGATGCGCAGCCGCTGACCCTCCTTGCGGACGCTGCCCTCGAGGAGGTGGGTGACTGCCAGGCTGCGCCCGATCGAACGCACGTCTTCGTTCTTGCCTTTGAATTGAAACGATGAGGTGCGCGCGATAACCGTCATATCGGTGGTCTGCACGAGATGGTCTATGAGCTCCTCGGAGAGTCCGTCCGAAAAGTACTCCTGTTGCGGATCCCCGCTGATGTTCACGAAGGGCAGCACTGCGATCGAGCGCGGCGGCGTCTGGTGCTCGGCAGCGCTGCCAGCCGTTGCAGCGGCAAGCGCGGGCCGGGATTTTTCCGCCGCGCCCCCGACCGCGACGGCGTGGCGCGACACCCAGTCGAGCGCGAAGTAGGCGAGCCCCACGACGGCAGTGGTAATCAAGATCGCCGCGCCCACAGCGCCGGGGCGGGCTCGGCGTCTTGCGTGAGGGGAGATCGCGGCGAGCAGCGATTCCACCGTGCCAGTCCGTGCCCCACGCGCAAAGGCCAGCGCCTGGGAGAGCGCCGCGTTCTGTTCCCGCGACAGACCCTGAAGCGGCGCAACCTTGATACCCGCGTCCCGAGCGTCGAGGGCGTTAAGATGGCCAAACGGACGCTCGCCGCACAACATCTCGTAGATCACGCAAGCGAAGGAGTAGAGGTCATCGCGTCGGTCCGCCTCCTGGCCCTCGAGCATCTCGGGGCTGGCATAGGCCGGAGTGAGCGCACGCGGACCCTCGGTGACCCGCAGCAGCGGGCCGCGCGAGGCGCGCGCAATCCCGAAGTCCAACAACTTGCTGCGCCCCGCGCTGGTAACAAACACGTTTGCGGGCTTCAAGTCACTGTGGATGATGTTGTGGTCATGTGCGTTTCCCAACGCCGCACCCACATCCTCGATGATCGGCCAAGCGCGGCTGAAGGACATTCCGCGTCCAAAGTCCTCGTCGAGCAGCGCGTCGAGGCACTTGCCCTCGAGGTACTCCATCAACACATAGAGCATCCGACCGTCAAGATTCACCGAATGCACGTCGACTATGTTCGGATGACTGAGCTTGCGCGTCTTGCGGACCTCTTCGCGCAGTGATGTGAGGATCTCGCCGTGCAGCTCCTCCTTCAATACCTTGATGGCAAACCGCTCGCCCGGCACTTGCTCGTCGGCGGCGAGGTAGACGATCCCCATCCCGCCCTCGCCGAGCTCTCGTTCGATGCGGTAACGGCCCCCGATCAGTTGACCGGCCACCAACCGCACGGTGATGGATTGCGCCGGTGCATCATGCGGGCTCTTGTCGCTCGCGCTGGCTGCCAACTGCGGATCGACGCGAGTCTCGTGGGGCGAGACCTCGATGGATGGAATTCCGCGGCGGTCTTCTTTTACGGTCATCGGGTCTGCGATGAGTGACTTTCGGCTCTCAAGGAGCATGCGCCCACTTGGCCCCGGACATCAAATCCGATCGGAACCGGGTAGCCGATCCGGAACGTACATCGGCGGCAAAACCGAGTCAATCGAGCCAAAAAAACCGCAAGCCGGGCGCTGAGGCGCCCCGGTCCCGGCAGCGCTCCTCCGGGGATCCCAACAATCAGAACTTCGTCATAACTTCCTAAAGATCTCCGCAGCGCGGATCTCTACCGTGGCATCCGAGGCCTGGGGACGGGTGCCCAAAACCGGATTCCCAGGCCGTGCGAAGTGGATAACCAACCGAGGAGATCACCATGAACACGAACGTCAAAACCAGCCATCGCATGTCCGCGACTATCTCGACCGCATTGTTGCTGATGTGCGCATGCGCATTTTCCGGCGCCTTTGCCGGGGAACAGGTCCGATCTGAAAGGGTGAAGTTTCAGGACCTGAACATAGATACGCCGGAGGGAGTACAGGCGCTCTATGGTCGGATTCATTCGGCCGCCTTGCGCGTCTGTTCCGAGACTGATCCGATACTGCGCCAAGCCGCAGGCGCGTGCGCACTGAAATCAGAGCAAGACGCGATTCGAAAACTCGATCTGCCGCAGCTCTCGGCATACTACAAGGTCAAGACCAAGCGGGGAGAGCAGGCCGAACGGCTCGCGGCCGCACGATAAGCGGATGGCTATCCGGGCGAAAGGATGCGCCCGGATATTTTTCAAAATGGCGCCGCAACGTCGAGGCATCCGAATTGGTAAGCTGGCGCGAGCGACGTATCATGCACCTGAGCGTGCTCAGAAGCGTCGGGCGTCTACCGCGTTCCGAAAGGAGTCAGATCGAGAGCCATGAAACTGGTGTTCGAGGACTGCATTCTCGACTTGCGCGCTCGGCAGCTCGAGCGCCACTCCGCGATCGTGCCCCTCGAGCCCAAGGTATATGAGTTGCTCGAGGTCTTGATCAGGCGTCGTCCCGCAGTCGTCCTCAATGTCGAGCTCGACGAACTCCTCTGGCCGCAAGCTTACGTGGCCCGCACCAGCCTCACGCGCTTGGTGTCGAAACTGCGTTCAGCGCTCGGCGATCTGCCGCGCGGGTCCCGGGTCATTCGCACCGTGTACAAGACCGGGTATGCATTCTGCGCCGACGTGAGGTGCGTGGGGCCCGCAGCCACCCCCGCCGCGGAAATTGAGTTCGTCTGGAACAAGCAATCTTTGCCTCTCATGGACGGCGAGCACCTTGCCGGACGCGATGACACATGCGCACTCGTGATCGACGCGGGCACCGTTTCCAGGCGCCATGCGCGAATCATTGTCGTTGCGGGAACGGTGACCGTCGAGGATCTTCAAAGCACGAATGGCACTCACGTGAATGGTGCTCGGATTTCAAAGGCGACGCGACTTGGTCCCGGCGATGAGCTCGCGCTCGGCCGCGAAGTGCTGCGGCTGAAGAAGCGTAACGCATACGCGCCCACTCTCAAGGTCGATGAGGGCCCGCAGGCCGGGGGAACGCCGCGAAAGAAATGAGGGTAGGTGGCGCAGTGGGGCCGCGCATTCCCTGCAGACGATGTGTACCCCTATGGGAGCTTAGCGCCCGAAGCGACACCCTGGGGCGAGTTGATCGCGCAAACTGCGGGCCTTCATTCTCGCGCCATGATGTATCGCGAATCCTTTTGCGTCCAGGTTCCTTCCACGGGCGTCGCTTCGCATTTATAGTCTGCCGCGACGTTGGTCGCTGCTACCTTGAGTGCATTCCTGCACTGCTCCAGGTTCGGATAAGCGGCTACCGTTTGTATGCCGCCCGTGTGCAGCTGGGCCACCAGAATGAACAGCATCGACTTCATGAGACACCTCCTCAAAAGCGCTGCCAAAATGCAGCTACGGCTTGGGGACGAGCTTGGCAGGAAACGGATTGGGTGCGCGGATGTCCGTCGCGATTTTAGACATATGCATCCGCCAGCCGACGCCCGGCGCAGCGTTGAATGGGATAGAGGCAAGCCTTCGTTGAGTCGATGGACCGATACCACTGCGCTGCATCCGGCACCTCCGTAGATCGCGACAAGGATTCATCCCGGGTCGATCATCATGCGATTTGAGCAACAGGGCAATGCATCCGATGAGAAATTATGGCGTTGATCTCAGGAAAAAATACGTTATGTCACCGGTCGATGCCAGTCAACGTCGGCCCGGAGTTGACGGGCGTATTGCACATCGGCATGCCCGCTCAGCATGTTCGAGGTTCGGCGCGATCGACATGGCTGGGCTGGACCACCGTCGGCGGATGCCGTCGGCGCCTCGCCGCGAAACTGTGAGCAAAGTCTCGGCGGCAGTCGGCGATATATTACAGCGGGCTTTCCCCCGGTCGGCTGTCGTCAATCAGTCCTTCAACATCGACGACGGGCGAGCACCCAGGGGGTCCGGGTCGCGGCGCCCCGCAAAGTCACGTAGAGTAGCGCCTTCGAAAGGGAGTTCGGTGCTAAAAAATTTCCGGGGTTCCATGGACAGGGAACACTTTTGGAGAGAAAACATCATCATCAATGTCCGTATCATCTGGAAGGAAGGTTATGAAGAAAATCATCATCGCTTCGCTGTGTGCCTCACTCGTCACGACGATTGCTCTTGCCTATGAAATCCATCATCCGAACCTGCGTGATGCCCATCACGAGGCGGAAAATGCCATCATGCACATCCAGGATGCGCAAAAGGCCAACAAGGGCATCGAATTCGGCGGACATGCCGAAAAGGCCATTGAACTGTTGAGGCATGCGCAAGAAGAATTGGTGGAAGGCGACAAGTACAACGACGCCCACCACCACTAGCCCGTCGGCCTCGTTCGTTCATCGGGCAGGAGGGGCCAGTCACCCTCCTGCTCGATGAGTAGGCGTTGCTTGTCTCAGTGAGTCCGGCGCCCCCCGCGACGGCGCCACAACGACCGAAACAAATAAATCAGGTACCACAACGCGAGCGCATGGAAGAGCACTCCGATCATTCCCATGAAAGTCGACGGGAACCCCTTTCCCTTCGCGGTACATCTGGGCGAGGTGCTGCTCGCCATTTCTGTCTCCGGCATCCGCGGCCCGTCGATACCACCTTGCCGCTTCGGCGAAGTCTTGTGGCATCAGACGGCCTGTGAAGTAAACCAATCCCAGGCGGGCCTGCGCACGGGCATTGCCCTGTCCGGCTGACAGCCGAAGCCACTTCAGCGCCTCAGCGTCCCGGGCCGCCCCCTCATGGTAGTGCGACAATTGACGTTGCCCCAGGCAGAACTGTGCGTCCGAGTTGCCGTTTTCCGCTGCCTGACGCAGCACGGACTCCTCGTCGGGTGTGGCCCCAGCCAAGGGGGTGAGTGCGGCCGGCGTCGTGATGATCGTGTAGCCCCGTCGGCGCTCTCAAATGGCATCCGCCGCAAGCCTCAGTAAGTTCTTTCGCCGTGGAAAAATCGACTCCCGGCGAAGTGAGTTTCTTCAAGCCAACCAGGAAGGGGGCCTCGGCCCTGGTTTAACATAAACCACGCCAGTCGGCCCTCGGCCCGGTGGACCTTTGCGGCGGGATTTTCCTCCCGATTGCTTCAGACATCTTACAACCGACATATTGATGAGCGACGATTCTCGGGTATATCGCGATAAAAGGGGTTCGAGATGAGCACGCAACCGATCGACCACGACGAGCTCGTGCGCCGGATCAGCCGCGACCTGGCCGACGGCTACGATGAAGAATTGGAGATGGAGATCGAGGACCGACACCCGTTGCCGGGCGTGTCAACGCCCGCCGACACGGGCGCGGAGAAGGACTATCGGCAAGCCTACTTCGAGCAGTTGTTCCGGCTCCAGGCCGAACTCGTGAAGCTTCAGGATTGGGTGGTCGCCTCGGGGCAGAAAGTCCTGATCCTGTTCGAGGGACGCGATGCCGCCGGCAAGGGCGGCGCCATCAAGCGCATCAGTCAAAAGCTCAATCCACGGGTTTGTCGCGTGGTCGCGCTGCCTGCCCCCAATGATCGCGAGCGCACGCAGTGGTATTTTCAGCGATACGTGACGCACCTTCCGGCCGCCGGCGAGATCGTGTTGTTCGACCGCAGTTGGTACAACCGCGCAGGCGTCGAAAAGGTGATGGGATTCTGCACACCGGAGGAATACGAGGAGTTCTTTCGCTCCGTGCCGGAGTTCGAGCGCATGCTCGTTCGCTCCGGCATCACCTTGCTCAAGTACTGGTTCTCGATCACTGACGAGGAGCAGTATCTGCGCTTTCTCGGCCGCATTCACGACCCGCTCAAGCAATGGAAGCTGAGTCCGATGGACCTTGAATCACGTCGCCGCTGGGAAGCCTACACCAAGGCGAAGGAAGTCATGCTCGAGCGCTCGCACATTCCCGAGGCGCGGTGGTGGGTCGTGCATGCGGTCGACAAGAAGCGCGCGCGGCTGAATTTCATCGATCATTTATTGAAGCAGTTTTCCTACACCGTCTCGCCGCGCGCGCCCATCGAACTGCCGCAACGCGAGCATCACGAACACTACTCCAGACAGGCGGTACCGGCCGATATGCTCGTGCCGGAGGTGTATTGAGCGGCCGCATCGTTTTCGCACAGCATTCAAGGCCGCATCTTGATCACGCTCGCACCCGCATTGCGCGGCAGCGGCTGACCTTGCTGAGCGGAGTGTCGCCATAAGCCAACACCTCACCTATTGTTCCCGCCACAGTGTCAACGTGATCGACGCTTCGACGTTGTCCCCCCCAGTTGGGGATGGCGATCAGGTTCGTCCCAGGGATGACACGCAATATGAAAGCGAACCGATTTGCGATGAGCGAAGCCGCCGCTGCGGACCCTGAGCCGCGGTCTGCCAAAGTACGCCTTGCAGTGGATGCGCAAGTCGGTTCGACGGCGGCCGTGGCCGCGCTGTCGACGCTCGGATTGGCAGCGTGTGGCGGGGGCGGCAGCTCAGCGCCCTCTGCGCCGTTGGCTCCGTCTGCTCCCAGCGGTTTGACGGCAACGGCCGGCAATAACCAAGTGGCCCTCGCCTGGTCGGCCAGCACGGGAGCCACCGGATACTCGATTGCCCGCGGCACGCAGAGCGCCGGGCCTTACGCCTCGATCGGCACGTCGAGCTCGGCGTCGTTCACCGACACCAGTGCCATCAATGGCACTGCCTACTACTATGTGGTGTCGGCATCGAATGCATCGGGCTCCAGCGGCAATTCAGCAGCCGTCGCGGCGACCCCCGTCGCCCTGTCGCGCATCCAGGCCGCGCGCTTCTTGGCGCAGGCCGCCTTCGGTGGTTCCGACAACGACATTCAGAATCTGCAGTATCAGGCAGAGGGCGTGCAGGGCTGGCTCACGCAGCAATTTGCGATGCCGGTCAATCCATCCGGGCAGCTGTCCAACATTGCCTGGCTGCAGGCCAACAATCTCATCTCGGTGGAGTTCAACACGACCGGTGTGCAAAGCTCCTTGTGGCGCAAGCTGATCTCCAGCCCGGATGTGTTGCGCCAGCGCATGATGCTGGCGCTCACCGATTTGTTCGTGATCAACGCCGGCGCCGTCACACTCGCCTATCGAAGTGCGGCGGCGGCGTATTATCTGGATCAACTCGAAGCCAACGCCTTCGGCAACTTCAAGGACTTGCTGCTGGCCGTGTCGCACACGCCGGCCATGGGCGAATATTTGAGTTTCTTGGGAAGCGTCAAGGCCAATCCCGTGACGGGCACGAGTCCCGACGAGAATTACGCGCGCGAGATCATGCAGCTTTTCTCGATCGGCGTCGTGCAACTCAATCTCGACGGCACGCCGATCGGCAATCCGACCGACCCGGGCGTGGCGCTGGCCACCTACAGTCAGACCGACGTGCTCAACATGGCAAAGGTGTTCACGGGCTGGAAATTGAATGCCGCCGCAACGAGCTATCCCGGCGCCTCGGCGGCCACCGACATGATCAATGATCCGGCCGGATTGGATATGACCGAGAAGACCGTGCTCGGTCAAACCATCGCCGCGGGCTTGGATGGCGAACAGACCTTGGAGGCGGCGATCGAAATCTTGATGGCGCACCCGAACATGGCTCCGTTCATCTCACGGCAGTTCATTCAGCGCCTCGTCACGAGCAATCCCTCTGCCGATTACGTATCTCGTGTGGCCACGGTGTTCAAGTCCACTAACGGCGATATGCAGTCGGTCATCACGGCGATTCTGACGGATACCGAAGCCGCATCCGACGCGTTGTTGTCGAACCCGATGGCGGGGAAGCTCCGTGAGCCCGTGGTGCGATTCATTCAATGGGCGCGTACCTTTCAATTGAATTTCTCGCCGAGCAATCCGGCTCAGTGGGCCGCCGTCGGCGACTTGTCTGACCCGTCGACCAAATTGGCCGAGAGTCCGCTGCAGTCGCCCAATGTATTTTTCTTTTTTCAGCCCGGCTACATGCCGCCGCATACCGCTCTGCAGACCAACGGCATCACCGCTCCGGAATTCGCCATCACCAACGAGAGCTCGGTCGCTGGCTACATGAATTTCATCGAGAACCTGATCGCCAATGGCATCGGCGGGGTACCGGGAAACTACAGCGCACTGCAGCCCTTGGTGAACCAGGGCGGCAATTCCGCGGCCCTGCTCGACGAGCTCAACGTGTTGATCGCCGCCGGGCAACTTTCGGCGGCGACCTTTAGCTTGATGCAGGGCGCACTCGACGCGATCGATGTGACGACCTCGGGCACGAACGACCGACTGTTTGCCGCGCTCACCCTCGTCATGTGCGCCCCCGAATATTTGGTTCAGAAGTAAGGACACCCCCGTGACCAAGCCCGCATCGCGACGTGAATTCTTGAAGATGGCGGCGGCGCTGTCCGCCACGCGCTTCGCACCGCCGCTCGCATTGAATCTCGCCGCGCTCGGCGAGAGCGCGGCCGCGACCGCCGCGGATTACAAGGCGCTCGTCTGTGTATTCATGATCGGCGGGAACGACAACTTCAACACCCTCGTGCCATACGATGCAGCGAGTTACGCCATTTACAACCAACAGCGCCCGGCCATCGCCACGGCCCTGAGTGCGTTGACCCCGACGCTCTTGACCCCCTCCACGGCGCTTCCCGGGGGCGAGCAATTCGCCTTGGCCCCGGCGCTGAGCCCGCTGCTGTCGCTGTTCAACGGCGGACAAATGGCGGTGATGCTGAATATCGGAACGCTGATCGAGCCGATTGCCTCGGCCGCGGCTTATGCGAACGCGCCTGCCACCAGCCTGCCACCTCAATTGTTCTCGCATCTCGATCAACGGGCGTTCTATCAAGCCGAAGGGCCGGTCGGGAATACGTCGGGGTGGGGAGGCCGGATTGCCGACCTGTTCGCCGCGGGCAACGGCAACTCCCTGTTTACGTGCATCTCGCCGGCCGGAGACAGTCTGTTCCTCACCGGACTCAACACGGGAACGTATTCGGTCTCGCCCACCGCCGGCGCGATTCCGATCCAGAGCGTGGTCGCGCCATTGTTCGGCTCGTCGGCCTGCCAAAGCGTGATGCGGACGCTGACCACGGCGCAGCGCACCGACGCCACGGGGAATCTCGCGAATTTGTTCGAAGCCACGTACACCGATGTCGTGAGCCGCTCTCTGGCCGGGCAGCAAATACTCGGTGCCGCGCTGCCGGCGACGACCGTTACGACCTTTCCGCCGACGACCAAAACGAATCTGTCGGCACAACTCTCGATGGTCGCGCGGATCATTGCAGCACGCAACGCCTCGGGCATCGGCGCGACTCGCCAGGTATTCATGGTCGGCGCCGGCAATTTCGACACCCACAACTCGATCGTTACCGTCCAGCCGCCACTGCTCTCCGATGTGGCGATCTCGATGGCTGCTTTCTACGCGGAGATGAGCGCACTCGGGTTGCAGAACAACGTCACAAGTTTCACCGTCTCGGACTTCGGACGCACACTCAATTCCGACGGCGACGGCTCCGATCACGGCTGGGGCAGCGTTCATTTCGTAGTCGGCGGGGCGGTCAACGGCAAGAGTTTTTACGGCATGGCCCCCGTTCTGCCGCCCAACTTGACCACCCCGGGGCCGCTCGACGTGGGCCGGGGCCGGTTCATTCCGAGCATGGCGGTGGATCAATTCGGTGCGACGTTGGGCTCATGGTTCGGGGTGAGCGATGCCAATTTGTTGACGATCTTTCCGAACCTGTCCAACTTCGATTCCAGCACCCGCAATCTGGGGTTCATGCAGGCGGCGCCGGGCGCTTGAAACAGCCGATGCGCAGAGCGCAGAAATCTCGCTCGTACCTCGGCGGGGCGTGCCTGTACCTCGGCCGGGCGTGCCTGTACCTCGGCCGGGCGTGCGTCTGCTGAGGATCCTCTGTAGCTGCAACGTTAATTGGCATTACTGTAGCAGGATGTCGATTTGCGCCTTCAGCCGCGCCTTGAGCGATGCGATGTGCTCTCGGCGTCCCTCCACTGCGTCCGCTCCGCCTTGTTGCGCGAGCGCAAGTTCCTGGTTGGTTTCATGCAGCCGCGTCAGCAAATCGAGATAATGCGCCCGTGCCGCCTCATTCTCGGCGATGGTGCGGCCATTTTCGGCGTTGATCTCCTGCACCTGCGCATTCAAGTCATCCAGCGAAACCTTGCGAGCGGCCAACTCCGCCGCCAGCTGCTCCTTTTGTTGCTGAAGTCTCGTGGATCTTTGCTGCTCGCTTTGCAGCAGCGCTTGCTTCTGCTGTACGCGTTCAATATCGTTTTCCTCCGAACGCTGTACCTGGTCGAAAAAGCATCCGCCCAATAGCACGGCAGATCCCAGAGCGAGGGCTGAGCAGAGGCTTCGGGTCACCGGAACAGCGCTGCGTTTCGCGCCCATGTTCAGATTCTCTGCCGTTGAGCCATCAACGCACGGGTTTGGCGTTGGGTCTCCTCGAGCAGCGCCTTCAAGCGTGCGATCTGCGCATCCAGCGCCGCCGTAGCCGGTTGTTGCTGCGAGCGATAGCGCTCCGCCACTTCCAGTTGGCGGGAAGCGGTATCGAGTTGGCGCTCCGCGTAAGACGCCTCGTTGTCGAGTATCGAGCGAAGCTGCTCCAAGTCGGAGGCCGTCATTTTGCCTCGCGCCAGCGTGTCGACTGCGATGTCCGTTCTCTGCGTCACTGCATCCACTCGGGTGGCGAGGTCCGCGTTCAGCTTTTCGGTGTCTGTATTTACGTCCTGGAGGTAGTGGATCTGCGCATCCAATTGGTCTTCCTGCCCCACCAACTGTTCGCGTAAGCGATGGATCTTGGTCGAATAGTTGTAACAGGCGGTGGCATCGGACACGCCTGTGTGCCAGGCGACGACGGCACAGTGGCCGTAGTTGCCCCCTTCCGCCCTGCACGAGGCGATGGTCTCCTTTACGCTGGTACCTCCGCATTCGAACGCGTTCACCGTCGGCTGTACGGCACGCTCGGTCGGTTGAAGCTGCGCGGGCTCGAAAGAGCAACCCGCGGCCAGAAAAAAAGCCATCGACAGCAGCTGCGATCGCTTCATCATGGAGGGCACGCCGCGCGGAAACATCGTGGGAGTTTAAGAGTTTGCGAGCTGGGGCGAAGCTCACTACAGGGTCTTCAGAGCTGGGAAGAATCCGCTCTCCTCCTGCCGGCGCAGTGCCCGGCCTGCTGAGAGATTTCTCCGACGCGGCCGGTCCGCCCACGCCTTTTCCGTCCCCCTCGATCACGGGTGCGATCGGATCATCAGAAGCAGGCGCCATCCCGCCATCAGCAGAGCAACAGCGCCGAGAGGATCCGAGCTGCCATCCATCCGAGCCGCAGTCCTACAAAATATACCGGCCTTTGCTGGTCAGCCTGCTTGCAAAGGCTCGGATAAAAAGCAGTTTGAAGCATCCCTCCAGAATAACTATCCCAGGAGAATAAAATGACCATACGTTCAAAGCGTCGATTCGTGAAGATTGCAGGCGTTATCGCCCTCACAAGTGCGTCGACCATCGCGCTCGGCCACACCTACGAGCGCTGCGACGCCGATGGAGACCACTGCGTACGCGTGACGTGCGACCACGACGGAGACAGATGTTGGCAGCAGTCCCAATACAGCAAGAGCAACATCTATAGCCATCCGGGACGCTGGGTTTGCGACCACGATGGCGACCGGTGCCACTACGAATACACCGGCGGTAAATGGAACCCGCATTGGGATCACCACGAGGGCGATCAACACTGAAGGCTAGTGACTCGACCGGGAATTTATGTCGCTCAAGGAGCCCGCTTTAAAGCGGGCTCCTCTTCGGCCGCGGGCTGAGCTCGATCCGGTTTGATTTCGATCCGATCAGTACGGCGTCGGTGCCGCGCTCGAGGCGGCGGTAATCGCGCCGAACACGCCATCCGTTTGATCGGCGAAGCCTGCGGTATAAAACAAGGTAGTGGCTGGTTTGTCGGAGTCGCCGTTACCAAACACCAGAGACCACAAGCCGGCGAAGGCCAGCGGCTGTCCGTTGCTATTGCGCAGTGAGCCCAGGGAAGACGCCGGTGATGCGCCTTGCGGCACAAAGACGTTGATCGTACCGTCGCCAAAATTGCCGATCAGGATATCCCCCGCGAGCGAGCCGAAGCCGGCTGGCGCCAGGGCCATTCCCCAGGGGGCATTCAACACCCCGCCGGAGGCAAAGCGGCTGACCAGGTTGCCGCTAAAATCGAAGATGTCGACGTAACCCAGTCCCGCGCCCGTCATCTCATCGTGCTTGGCCGAATCCTGCATGGCGTAGGTGACGTACAACTGCCCATCGAGGGCCGTGATGCCGAAGGGAACGAACCCGGCGGGGAGCGAGGAGTCCTTGAATTTACCCTGCATGGCCGCCGGTTTCGAAAAGCCGGTGTCGAAGACGTCGACCTTGTTGTTGTGCAAGTCGGTTGCGTAGAGATACGAGGCACCCGAAACGCTGCCGAGCGCGAGTCCTTTGTAGACCGCATGGGCGGCACCGTTGGCGATCCCATCGTCATAGGCGGTGACCGCGGTTGCGCCGCTGTCTTGCGCCCAAGCAGCGAGCGTCCCTCCCTCGCCGACGAACAGGAACAAGGCCGATTCCTGACCTTTGGGCGTGGTGATCAGGAATCCGCCGCCGCCGTCGAACACCTGGCCGGTGGGATTGGAAGCCACACCGGCAGCCGAGGACGGAATGCTGATAGCCGCGGTCGGTGAGCCCGTGACGGTCTGCGTCTCTATTTCGCCCTTGCCCGTGTAGAGCGTGGAGACATTGCTGTTGTTGTCAGCGATCCAAAACGGCTGACCCTTTGCCACCGCGATACCCCACGGATTTTGCAGCTTGTCGTCAATCACGGTGGTCGTGGCCACGACCTCCTGCTTGTCGACCACCAATGCCGTGTCCGTATACCCGCTCGTCGAGCCGTCCCCTGCAGGGGATGTGCTCATCGCCACGCTGCCATCACGCATCCCGCCGCCTCCGCCACATGCGCCGATACCCATGCACACGATGCCGATCGCACTTCCTATCAGCGGTTGCTTCAAAAATCTGCCGCGCGGTGTCATATGATCTCTCCGTTTCGAAAACAATTGAGTGGTGCGCGTTAGTAGCGCAGGGGCGATCAATTGTTTTACGGAGCGCAAAGAATGCGTAGAGCGGCGTTGAGTCCTAAGGCGACCCGCAGGCGGGACGCTGCAGCATCTTGGCGATGGCCACGCAGGCATTCGGTGCGCCGGAGGATCCTTCGCGCGGCGCGCTCGTCGCGGCGCTCGACAGCAATCGCGCCGCCTCGATCGCGGTCAAGCGCGGCCGCTCCGCCCGTAGCAGCGCGATCAAGCCCGATATTTCCGCCGTCGCCAGTGAGCTGCCCGAATAAAAGTCGTAACTGCCGTTGGGCGCGAGGGAAATGATGTCGCGGCCGGGTGCCCGCAGGACGTCGCCGGTCGTATGACCGCTCTCGAGGGCATCGACGGCGACGACGCCCTCGATGTTGGTGGGAAAGTGGTCGCGCTTACCGTCCGCGGGGACCGCACCGACGACGATGATGCCCGCGGCGACCGCGCGCTCGACCAATCGTGTGAGCAGCGGGTCCGTCGGGCCGGCGAGGCTCAGGTTGATGATGTCGACGCGCGCTTCCACGGCCGCCGACAAGGCCTGTGCGAGAGTGAAGGAGTTGCAGTCGGCCTGGATCCCGGCCCCTTCGGCGCGCCAGCACGCCTTGTACAGCAGCAAGCGGACGTCGGGGGCGATGCCGACGATGCCGACGCCATTGTCCGGTACGGCGGCGATCACGCCGGCGACCGCCGTCCCGTGAGCGTCCTCGCTGAAGGCTCGAACATCGTTGTCGACGAAATTGCGCGTTGTCAGGTGGCGCGGAAAATCGGGATGATCGACTGCGACCCCCGAATCGATGATGGCCACGCGCACGTTGTCACCGCGACTCAGGGCGTGCGCATCGGCCACGGCCATCTGCGCCAGATTGTGTTGCAGCGTGGAGTAAGGATCGTTGTAGGGTGTCGTCAGCGTCTCGAACGACTGCAGCGGTTGCGCGGACTCCACCCGCGCGTCGCGCGCCAGGCGTTCGAGTAAAAGCTCCGGTGCCACGCCGGCGGGCAGCGCATACACGAGGCAGTGGACGCCGAGCAACGCAATCGGCCAGCTCGATGTCTCCTCAAGGTGATAATCGGCGGCCAGTGCGCCTGCGGTGCGGCGCGCCCCGCTGCCCGCCGCGTACGGACCCATCGCATCGTAGCCGCCGGGGGTCGAGGCCGCGCGTGACAGCGTCGAGGCGCGTGGATTGCGCACCGTGACGACGACATAACGGGCGGGCAGGGCGCGGGCGGCGGGCGGCAATTCGGCGCTCGCCCGCAGTGCTGGACTTGTCGAGCAGCCCGCCAAGGCCAAGGCCACGGCCAGGCCAGCCATGTCCAGGCCAGCGAAACGTCCGAAGCCCCCAATCATGGCTGTTGAGCCGCGTCATTCACGGCCGGCTCGGCGAAAAGGACCCGACGGTCGCCCCGCAGTTCTGCCACCACCGGACTCAATTGAGCGGCGTCGGTGAGGGGGTCGGCGGATGCCAAAGTGTACGCCCCGGCGCCCGTGGGTCCGCTCACGATCAGCAGGTGATGCGCCCTCAGCAGCGCACTCAGATCAGCCAGCGTCATGATCGGGGCAAATACCGCGCGGATGTGGGCGCCACTCACGGGCGGCCCATCCGCGGACAGCGTGTGGTACTGAGCAAGGCCGGAGCCCTGCGAGGCGTGCCGCAGGGACACGCCCAGCCAACCCAGGGCGAGCGCCTGCACTACCACCGCTGCGGTCAGCCATCGCAGCATGCCGGCGCGACGCGCGCCGCGTGATGCAGCCATCCCGGCCGGCCGGACAGTCGCGTGAACGGGGTCTGATACCGGCGCATCCCGGGCCAGCTCGTCGATCCGCGACAGCGTTTTCGCGAGGCCCGCCTGCGGGGCATACTCGATGGGTCCTTCGGTCTTGAGTAGCGCGTGGACCGAGGCCTCCTGGGCCGCGTCGTTGCGACAAATCGCACAGCGCTGCAGATGACTCGCGACCCGTTCCGTGTCGGCGGCCGATAGCCGGCCGTTCACGTACCAGGGCAGCAGCCGCGCCGCCTCCTCATTGCATCGGGCCCCCTCGAGATCGAGCGTCACGACGAACTCCCCCGCTCGCCGGCGTGCTGTTGCAGTATGGCGCGTAGTTTGCGCCGCGCATTGAACATCCGCGTCTTCACCGTGTTCACCGGGCATTCCATGATGTCGGCAATCTCTTCATATGAGTGATCCAGATAGTAAGTGAATTCCAGCACCAGGCGTTGTTCCAGGGGCAGTTGTGCCAGCGCGAAGTCCAGCATTTGCCGCTCTGCCAGGGCATCTCCCAGATCGACTTGTATCGCCTTGGTCTCCAACGCCTCGAGCGCCATGACACGTTGGTGCACGGCGGCCCTGCGAATCACGTTGAGCGCCCGGCGGTACGCGATGCCCATGATCCAAGTCGACACCTGCGAGGCGCCACGGAATTCGGCGGCGCGCTGCCACACGATCCACAGCGTGTCGTTGATGATTTCTTCGGCATCCTCGTAATGATGGGTCACGCGCATCAAAAAGCGGGCAAGGCGCTGGTGATAGTGCAGGTAGAGCTCGCGAAAGGCGTCCCGATCGCCGCCGCTGATGCGCGCCAGCAGCGCGCGCTCGCGCTCGTTGCTGCCGCGCGGTGGGCTTGCCGTGGTTCCCCGCATCTCTCCGATGTCCAATATTCACCCCGTGCGTTGATCGCATCGAGACCTAGGTAGGCCGAAGGGTAGGTAACCCGAAAGCAGCCCCCGGTTCATGGTCCAGTCAAAATCTCACCATCGCGGAGAACGCCCACACCCCGTTCGCACTCGCGTTTTCATACAGGCGTGCAGCGGTGGCGTCGCAAACAAACCGGCGCAGGTCCAGGGTCAGGTGGCGATATCCGTAAGCGATGCCCAAATCGCCCGCCCAGTAACCCACGTGAAACAAATCGTGCAGATCGTAATAGCCGCCGCTCGCCGAGACCCACCAGCCCGCACGCAGCGGCCATCGGCCCGTGGCCTCGTACGCCAGGATCGCCCGCTCATGCGCGAACCCCAATTCCGTGTACGCGCTCGAGTTGGGTTGATACGAGATCGTGGCGCCCAACAGATCCACATAGGTGACAGTCAGCGCGATCTCGTCGTGATCGTAGTGCGCGGGTCGCGGATCACGGAGATAGGCATAGTGCGTGTAGGTGCCGCGAACGGCAACGTCGTCGGAAAGCTCGCGATTCATGCCGGTGTATAAGTCAAGCTCCGCCAAAGACGCACCGCCGGGATACGGATCGACGTTCGAACCCCAGACCCCGGCGAACCATCCGTCGGGATGTTGGTAGTTGGCACCGAGCTGCAGGGCGCCGCCACCGGAGCTCTGTGAGATGCCGCGATAGATGTAGTTGGTGGTCGCCGCGAGTGATGCGCTCCACGACTCGTCCGCGCAAACGCTGCGCGCCCCGGCAGCCCAAGCCAGGGCCACGCCAATCAGCGCAGCGACCGCCCGACCGTGGAGCGCCGACGCGATCCGGCATCGCAGTAGCGCGTTCAGCCGATCCATTGCCTTCAGTATAGTCGCGTCCCGTCGGCGCCGAATAAATTGAGATTTTCCTGCAGCCATCGAACCTCCCGCCCCGCCGTGGGTACTTACAGCGCAAGGACGCCGTTCGCAGCGGCGGGGACGCACGATTAGCAGGGGAGCTCTCATGAAAAGCGAAGTCGTCAGAAAATGTCCGCAAGCCCGGATTGCGTTTGCGTTGGGTCTTGGGTTAGTGAGCGCGTGGGGGGCGGTGCGGGCCGACGAGCACGCCTTCCTGCCGCACGAGGCCAACTCCTCGACGATTCCGTCGAACGGTGACGTCAATCCTTACGGCGTGGCCTTCGTGCCGCGCGGGTTCCCAGAAGATGGACTGCTTGCCGCCGGCGACGTGCTGGTCAGCAACTTCAACGCCAGCGCAAACGTGCAGGGCACCGGCACGACGATCGTGCAGTTCCGCCCCCACGGCAACCTCGCGCCGCCGGGAACGGCCGCAACCTTCTTCACGAGCAAGCTTCCCGGCCTCTCGACTGCGCTTGGCGTGTTGCGGGGCGGTTTCGTGCTGGTGGGGAATGTTCCAACCACCGACGGCACTTTCGCCACCATCGGCCCCGGCGCCGTGCAAGTAATCGACCGCCATGGTGTTCAAGTGGCCTCGTGGACCGACCCCTCATTACTCGATGGTCCCTGGGATCTGGCCATCGACGATCAGGATTCCAAGGCGTACGTGTTCGTGTCCAACGTCTTGAACGGTACGGTGACCCGGCTCGATGTCGGCGTAAGATCGACCGGGCTGGTGCTGCAGCACAAAGTCACGATCGCCACTGGATACACGCACGTGCCCAACGCCGCCGCGGTGGTGCTCGGTCCGACCGGCCTCGCCTTCGACCGGGATTCGGATACGCTCTACGTGGCTTCGACCGCCGACAACAAGATCTACGCGGTGACGAATGCCGCGAACCGCACGACTCCGGCCGTCCGAGGCAATGTGGTCTTTTCCAGCGAGCATCTGCGCGGGCCGCTGGCCCTGCGATTTGCGCCGAATGGCGACCTGCTCACCGCGAATGGCGATGCCGTGAACGCCGATGTCCTTCATCCCAGCGAAATCGTCGAGTTCACCACCACAGGACAATTCGTGCGCGAATTCGACGTAGACTCGAGTCAGGGCGGAGCATTCGGCCTGGACGCGGTCCGCAACGAGCAAGACGGCATCGATTTTGCCGTCGTCGATGACGTCACCAACAATCTTTCCGTCATACACCTGCCGCTCTAGCGGCAACGCCTGTCGCGAAGGTCAAGTCCTTCCGGGTCCGGGGCGCTGTAGTCGACGCTGATGGTGAAGTGCGCCCCGGCGCATGTCATATTTCTGTATCAGAGGCCCGGTAGATTCACTGCTGATTTGAGGCAGCAAGAAACGCGTTGGCATTTTGTATGAGGCGGCTAGAATAGCGTCCGATGAAACATGCAGGCGCACCGGATTATTCCCGCAAAGTGCGGTCGCGAATCGCCGTCGTCCTCATCGCCTGCAGCCTATGCCATGTCCCCGTAGCCTTCGCCGAGCCGGCTTGGCGATTCGCCGTCTCGGGCGACTCGCGCAACTGCGGCAATGTCGTCATCCCCTCGATTGCGGCGGGAGCCCGAGCCGACCACGCGGCCTTTTTCTGGCACCTGGGCGATTTACGCGCCATCTACGACTTCGATGAAGATTTTCGCGCGCTCCACCCGAATGCCAACATCGCCGACTATTTGAATACGGCCTGGCTTGACGTCGAACGCAACCAGATCGAATCGTTCGGTGCGTTGCCTTTTTTCCTCGGCATCGGCAATCACGAGACGATCCCGCCCAAGAGCCGGGAGGAGTACGTGGCGACCTTCGCGGATTGGCTGGACGCACCGGCGATCCGGGATCAGCGGCTCAAAGATGACATTCATGATCACAAAGTCCGTACCTACTATCACTGGATTCACGAAGGGGTCGATTTCATCAGCCTGGACAATGCGAGCACGCATCAGTTCGATGCGCCTCAGCTCCAATGGCTGACGACGGTTCTGCAAAACGACCAGCACGACCCGGCCATTCGGGCGCTGGTTGTGGGCATGCACGAGGCGCTGCCCGAGAGCCTGGCGCGAAACCACAGCATGAGCGATGCGCCGACTGCCGAGGCGACCGGGTTGCAGGTCTACGGCGCGCTGCTCGAGGTGCAAAAGACCAAGCCGGTCTACGTGCTTGCCTCCCATTCGCACTTCGTCATGCAGGGGATCTTCGACACCCCCTATTGGCACGAACATGGAGGCGTGCTGCCCGGATGGATCGTCGGGACGGCGGGCGCGGTCCGGTATCCGCTGCCGCCCGCTGCATCACAGTCGCCGCTCGCCCGGACCCACGTTTACGGTTACCTGTTGGGTACGGTCACTGCAGGTCATGCCAAAGACCCCATTCATTTCGAATTTCGGGAAGTCACGGAAGCCGTGGTGCCAGCAGACATCGTCGAGCGCTACGGTACGGAGTTCGTGCACCGCTGCTACCAAGAAAACAGTCATAACTGACTGTCGCGAGCCCGAACCTCCAGCTGCCCTGAGCGCCCGCCGACCTGAGCGCCCGCCGACCTGCGCGCCCGCCGACCTGCGCGCCCGCCGACCTGCGCGCCC
>Ga0182030_10000547_pt1 | contig 71672 bp, 69 predicted proteins | sample 812S3MmetaG_FD_121299 | JGI IMG/M metagenome (GOLD analysis project Ga0182030, IMG submission 121299) | Permafrost microbial communities from Stordalen Mire, Sweden - 812S3M metaG (Illumina Assembly) | ecosystem: Environmental > Terrestrial > Soil > Wetlands > Permafrost | place: Sweden...
AATAGAGCAGCGTAACGTCCCGTCGCATCACCGACGGCGCGCTCGGCGCCGGCAGCTTCAACTCATGTTAGATGGGGGATTTTAACCCGGCCACAGGTGGGGGATTTTGGGTGGCCGCCGGGGATCCCCTGTCCACCCTCAACCGCGGCAATTCGGTCCGGCTCACTAACAGTCCGCTGGTGGGCCGTATGCCGCCCGTCGTACCGCTTCTGCAGCCTGGCGCAGCAGGCCTCTTCGGGGCAAGTTGCGCAATTACACCCCCCGGCTCCGCCCGCAACGAAGCCCGTGACACTGACATTCCGCGTCGGCGGTGAATCCGAGCAGGGCTAAGCTGGAATCCGTCCGTCACCGATGTCATCCTGAACACTTGATCCCATATCGGTGTCCTCGGCTACAGGCACACCCAGTGAGTTCACGATGACGTGGAATCCGCGTTCACTTTCGGCGGAATATCCAGAACTGGCCGCGAGAGAGCATTTCCAGATCGCGGCACGATCCAGAAATGTCTATTGATCGGCCGCGGGCCGCCCGTTAGTCGAACGCCTTGATCAAGGCTTGGAGCCTCGTGTGCAGGGATTTGTCGTGCGGCGTCACCTCAGGAAGCACGCGTTCGACGCGCAGTAGCTGGTAGACGGCGATCTGAGCCGCCCTGACGGAATATTCAACCGTAAACACGGTGTCGTCGGCGATCTCGACGAATTGACTGATGAAGGCGATGTTTTTTGAGTCCGGTGGGACTGGAAGCGGCCGATCGCTGTGCATACGGGGCATGAACTGGCTCGTAATGTAGGGCATTCGGCAAGGAATACAATTGGCGGATTTGAAGATCTCGGTGTCGAAGCGCAAATGGCCGCACAGTTCCTTTAGGATTTCAGCGCCATTGCACTCGGCCATCGGCTTGGCGACGAAATTGCCGATTCGATCCCCGAACAGAGAATACCCCCAGAACACCTGCGTACTAGCAGCCTGATTGAGGAAATGCGGCTGATGCGCAAGCACGATGGAGAGCAGCCAATTCGAATCTTTGAAGGTCACCAATCCGCCAATACCGGCCTCGTTGCCAGAGAATTCCCGCATGGCATCGAAAAAGCCCGAATCTTGAAGCGTCACGGTGAAGGACCCCCACCATGACTGGGCGACACAGCCATTGAAGACTCCGGGATCCCCGAACTGCGGGTGCCCTAACGCGAGCTTTTCCCAGAGAGACCATCCGCCTCCACTGCTTTTCTCGAGTTCAGCGGGCGCGTCGGTCATGGAACCCACGCTCGAGGCATCCGTCATGGAGCCGTTTTGCACGAAAACGAAATCGCCTGCCTTCACCGGCATCTTCTCGGGTTGGCCGCGCCGCAAGCACTCGATGCCGGTGACCACGAATTTACCGTCTTCATACTTGTGCGCAAGGTCGGTGACGCAGCAGTCCATCGAGATCTTGACGCCATGACCTTCCAACCAAGTTTTGAGAGGCAGCACCAAGGAATCGTACTGGTTGTAAATCGTGCGTTTGACGCCCGCCAAAGTATCTATGCGGGAGAACTCCAGCATGAATCGGTGCAGGTAGCGCCGGAATTCGACCGCACTATGCCAGGGTTGGAACGCAAAGGTCGTGGACCACATATACCAGAAATTAGTCGTGAAGAATTCAGGGTCCAACCAGTCGGTGATTCGAGTCTTTCCCAAGGATTCTTCGTTCGCGCGCACCAGCTTGAGCAGGCACTCGCGGTCCCGCATCGAGAATCCCATCGACTTTACCGGCACGATTTCGCGCTCGCGATCAACCAGGCGGGCTTGAGAATGAGAGTGGTATTTCTCATTGAAATTCACCGTTTCATCGTAGACCGACTGACCTGCATTGCTCAGGGACGGGATCGTCTTGAACAGGTCCCAGGTGCATTCGTAGTTGTCGCTCGTGAACATTCGTCCGCCACGCATGGAGTATCCCGCGGCGGAATCACCGGCAGCATCGAGACTGCCGCCCGACAACCCTTCGCTTTCGAGTATCGAAATGTTCTCCCCCGGAATGCCGGCATCACGAATCATGAAAGCGGCGGCCGCCAACGAGCCGATTCCGCTGCCGACCAAGTAAGCTTTTGATGTTGAATCCACTGGGGTTTCCTAATCTGGGGTAATTGGCTGCTTGCGGGAGACCTGAAACGCACCTCGGCACAAGCCGGCCAGAAATAAAATGGTGATGTGGTCGGTTACGTTCCTGGACACCTTGGCGAATTGCATCTCGAATTGCGCGCAAGATCTCACTGACACCAACTAGTCACCGTTCCGGATACGTGACGCTTACGCTCTCACGAAGCACGCGACGAAAACTCAACCCGTACGATCTTCGCAGCTCGGAGGACTCGGTCGGGGGGTAACGAGGTTGTTCCACCATCGGTGGTAAAGAAAGCTACGCGACCCGCCTCTCCCGGCGCGCGCCCCCAGGCACCACTCGAAGGCCCAACGAGCTCTTCATCGAAGGGATTACCCGCTACGCTTTCTCTCTCTTCGCTGCGATCGGGTTCCAAAGACATCCGATCGATCGTGTTCTCACGGTGAGTCGCCACGTACGCCACTCCAGCCTCCTCGTCGAGACAGAAGTCGTCCATCATCCTGTCTCCGCCCAGAAACTCAGGAATGCCGAGCGGGGCGAGAGTCTGCCGGTCCACTCGCACCCGCATGAAGAGTTTGAGTACTGTGGAGGTGTAGTAGACATAGGACGTCTTTTTTGAGAACCGCAGCCCGTTCACTCCCGGCTGCTCGGGCTTCATCTCGCCCGGGTGGAAGAGCATGCTGTAGTGTTTCAGCCATATCGATGCGGATCCGCCACGTCCATCCTCAGAGAGATCCACTCGCCAAATCAGACTGGCGAACGAATCGGCTACAAGGATGGTCCTCGGACCTACCAGGCAGCTCCCATTGAGCGCACGAACGGGCGAAGGAAAAGTGAGGACAAGCTCTGGATGAATTGCTTCCCCAGACCTCCAGTCTCGAAGATCGATCCGTTGCAGATCTGAAGCGTGCGTTGCGTATCCGTCAGATGTAAATAAATAGAAGACATCCGGCTCTAACTCGACCATGCTCATCGGAGACTTGTCGAAGGTGAAAAGCAGAGCCGGTTTGACTTGTTCACGCGAATTGGCTGGTGGAACGTACCATAGCTCATAAGTCTTTATGGAAGTGACAAGCATCGAGTTGTCGGCACGCACCGCTAGATTTTCGAGAAAATACCCCTTCGGAAAAACTGCTGCAGTGCTCAAGGTCGTTTTTTGCTTGCTCGCTTCCATTGAATATTCCTAGAATTTAAACGCCGTTCATGTTTTTACGCTGCGTCGAGGGCTCCGGTAGCTACATTGAGAATTGCAGCGGCTGGGGTCGCATCGAGTGGTACTCGGCCGGTTCGCGCCACTCGCGCGAGCAGCATGTAGGTACCGACGACATAAAGTAGTTCGGTTAAAGCTTGGGGGCTGAAGAAGCACGATGCCTCCGCATAGACTTCATCGCTGACCTCAATCAGCTCAAGAGCCTCTCGCGCAAAGCGAAAGGCAGCCTTTTGCGCGTCGCTAAAGCAGTCTGCCTTCGTGTCGTTTCTATCCAATGCGTCGATTTCTTCCTGCGTGACGCCTAGGCTCTTCGCCACGACCACATTCTGCCGCCATATATAAACGCAATCGGAGAGTTTGCCGACATACAGGACGATCAGCCGTTCGATCCGAGCGTCGAGATCCAATGGCTTGAACAGCAGGTACATATACTGAATGAACGCGGGATACAGCGTTCGTGCGTTAGCGGCTGCACGAAACAGGTTGATCGGCGGCAATTTGCCAAAGGTCTGGCCAATATTCTCGATGAGTGGGAGGCGCCCGGAAAATGTGGGTTCTGGCATGGCTTCCGCCTGGATGCTCATTTGTAGGGACTGTAATCGGAAGCACCGGCGGGAACGTCATAAACAGCAAGCGTCATTGAAACCGACGTGAAATATCCGATTAGGACCGTTACGTCTGTCAGCCCAGCGTCCCCAAGCAAATCAACTGCTCGCTTATAAAGCCCTTGTGGGACACGGCGGGCTGCAATGAGAGTCTGGGTGATCTCATAGATTACCTGCTGCCGCGGATCCTCGAAGCTCGTGGGCAAACCCGCGATCAACGCCTGGACCTTTTCCGTAGGCAATCCCGCTTTCTCGGCGATCTCTTCGTGTTCGTTATTAGAATAGCCCGCCGTCGGCCATTTCCCATTGATGCAGTTCGTGACAATTTCATGTTCCTGCCGGGAAATCTGCAGTTTCCTTTGGTAATAGACGCCGATGGGCGTCATCGCTTTGAGCAGCTCCGGGTTCTGAAGCCATATGCGGTAAGGACCTGGACACATGCCACGCTCGCGCAGGATGTAGTCATAGGCTTCCTTCTGTTTCGGACTGAATTGGTCCGGTGGGATTTCGGCATATCGACCAAAGGTTGGGGGTCTTGGGGACGCTTGTGGTTGTGCCGCCACGATCTCACTCTCGCTGTCGTATGTACTTCTAGCCCACGACCGGTGGGACCGTTAGCCTTAACCATCCTACTGTTGCATAGACGCGCCGCCATCTCTGTGCGGCGCCCCGCTTAGGGGCAGTCCAATTCGGTTGCTGATACTGCGAAGGCCCGCGTTGCACCAGTCTGTCCGCCGAGCGTCATTCGTCGGTGAGCCTTTCGATCGGTCCAAGGCCAGTCATCCAGTCGAGTATGGTGCGAAATGCGACACCGAAATTGCCTATCTGGCAGTGGTTTTGTGCCTGCTCCGCGCGCGTGAACAAGCGTGCGGTGAGCGAACGCACGTGCGTCAAGGTCGCGATCTGATCGGGCAGCTGGTGCACCGGGATGTAGTGATCCTCGGCGCCCGCCATCAGGAGTACGTCCTGCGTCAACTGGGGCGAGACGCTGGCGGTCTCGTATTTCTGATAGTGCTTCAGCATCTCATATGTCGTCTTGACTCCAGTGTTGTGTATCGCCAATTTCGTCATCCAGTCCAGAAGCAGGCTCTTGGCCATCGCATCGGCGAAGAACTTGTCGACCGCGCCCTCGTTTCCAGTGTCGATCCAGGCAAGGAGCTCCTTTTGTGCCGGCGGCGGCAAAGGGCGAAGGAAGCACTCGAGCCCGTTGGTCATCACGTCGTATGCGATCACCCGGCGCACCCGTGGCTCGAAGGCGGCGGCGCGAATCACCAGCCCGCCGCCCAGGGAGAACCCCATCAACGTGACCGCGTCAAGGTGGAAGAAGTCCAACACCGCTTTGACCGGCTTCTGCCACTCGGGACTCATGGTTAGGTGAGCCAATTCGAGCGCCGCTCCCTGACCGGGGCCCTCGAATAGGATCGTATCGTAGCCGGCGTCGCGGAAGAACAGCGCTGCAGGCATCCATTCCTCGATGTAACTGTCGAATCCGCCGAATACGACGAGCGTGCCTTTGGGCTGCGCCGGGGTAAGGCGATAGGAAGGAAGCCAGCCGGATTCGAAGGAAATGCGCTCGTACGCCGAGGGCGGAATTTTAAAGTGATCGAGAATCAGGTCGACGAAGCGCTGGCGTGTGGGCAGCTTGCGCGCGTCCCCGGTGAACATGAAGAACTCGGCGAGGCGCAGATAGTAGGCCCCTTTGAGCACCTCGTGCCGGGCGAGCGCCGTTTCTCCTAAGTCGAGGACAAGTCTCGTGAACATCGGATAATCGGTGGCGTCCTTCACGCCACCCAACATATCGCGCATCTCGGTCAGCATGCTGTCGTCGCCGACCCAGTTATAGAAGCGGTTCAGTTGAAAATTGATGCTGATGTCCGGGTGCAAATCGTGGTACCCGATCGGAAAAGAGAATGACGGGGAACTGGATGGGGTTAATGTCCGTGCCGTTGTCTTGTCGAATACGATGGGACTTCGATTCGTCTTCACATCGGTCACGGCATTCATCGCGTTCTCCACCACGTGCTGAGCGGAATCTGGAGTGGTGCATTGGGCAAGCGCACCCCTCAAGTACGATCGAATATGCCGGTGTACTGCGCGGTCGTCTGTTCGCTGCCAGACGAAACACCCGCATTCAGCATCGCCTTACATCCACGACGCCAGCGGTTGAGTCCCCAGTCACTCATGAGCTTGGTTCTACAAGAGCCGCGAAAAACACGCCGGGCGGCCTCAAGAATTGAGTGGTCACCAATAGGTCACTCAAAAATCTCGACCCGGAGAGGGAAGTCGTAACCTTGGTCTTGAGCGCGCCCGGACGGATTCGGACCGCCGACCACCTGGTTCGAAGCTATGCGCGCAGAATTGGCTTTGCAGCTCAGCCTTGAGACACGCCGATCGCAGATTTGAGTTTCGCTGAATTTTGAGCGAAACCGGCCCTTCACGCCGGGCGCCCATGCTATATCTTGCGCGGGTGGGAAGAGACAGCGAACACAGCGAGGGCTCAATGACGTAAGAGCACAAAAATAGGCACAGGAAAACTCAGTCGAGAACGCAGCACGCAACTCATTGATTTTGGTGGTGAGAGAGGGACTCGAACCCTCGACCTCGGCATTATGAGTGCCACGCTCTAACCAGCTGAGCTACCTCACCACGGGGAGCGCCGGATTCTCCGGAGCCAGCTTGCTGATGTCAAGCCGATTTTGCGTCTCGACTCATACGATTCAATGAGTTACGTGAGGCGGTGCGCTCGCTCGGCAGAGGCCCGCGCCCCTTGAGCCCCGCCACGGCACGCACGAAGGGGGTGCCCAAATCGCTTTCCCCCACCTAGACGTTGAACCTGAAGTGCATGACGTCGCCTTCGCGGACGACGTACTCCTTGCCTTCAAGTTTCAGTTTCCCGGCTTCTTTCGCCCCCGCCTCGCCGTTGCAGGCGATGAAATCGTCAAACGAAATGACTTCCGCACGTATGAAGCCATGCTCGAAGTCGGTGTGAATCACGCCCGCCGCTTGCGGGGCGGTCGAGCCCTTGCGCACCGTCCATGCGCGCACTTCCTTGGGCCCCGCCGTGAAATAAGTCTGCAGTCCGAGCAGCGCGTAGCCGGCGCGGATCACGCGATTCAACCCCGGCTCGTCGAGCTTCAGCTCCCTCAAGAAGTCGGCGCGATCCGCTTCGTCGAGCTGCGAGATCTCGGCCTCGATAGCCGCGCATACAGGTACGACCATTGCCCCTTCCGACTGGGCAATCTCGCGCACGCGGTCGAGATGCGGATTGTCGGTGAACCCCGATTCGTCGACGTTCGCGACATACATCACCGGTTTGTCGGTGAGCAGGTGTAGGTCACGCAGCAGCAGCCGGTCGTTCGCGTCGAGCCCGAGCGAGCGCACCGGCTGCGCCTTGTTGAGCTGCGCACGCACCCGCTCGAGCAAGTCGCGGTACCTCACGGCATCCTTATCGGCGGCCTTGGCGGCCTTGGCCGCCTTCTGATGCGCCCGTTCGACGCTGTCGAGATCCGCGAGGGCGAGCTCCGTGTTGATGACTTCGATGTCGCCGGCTGGATCGATCTTGCCGGCGACGTGAATGATGTCGTCGTTCTCGAAACATCGCACCACGTGCGCGAGCGCGTCCACCTCGCGAATGTGCGAGAGGAACTTGTTGCCGAGACCCTCGCCCTTCGATGCACCCGCGACCAGGCCCGCGATGTCGACGAACTCGACCGTGGTGGGCAGGATGCGCTCGGGCTGGACGACGTCGGCGAGCTTCTGCAGGCGCGCATCGGGTACCGGCACCACCCCGACGTTCGGATCGATCGTGCAAAAGGGATAGTTTTCCGCGGCGATCTGCGCGCGGGTGATCGCGTTGAACAGCGTCGATTTGCCGACGTTCGGTAATCCGACGATGCCGCAGCGGATGGACATTAGATCTTGGCTCCCGCCCGGCTATGGAGCTTGGTCATCGCCCGCTCGGCGCCCTGCTCGATGAGCAGGGGCATCGAGTCGACCGCCATGTTCACCGCCTCGAAGATCAGATCTTCCTCGGCGCGCGGTGCGCGGGTCAGCACGTAGTCGATCACGTCGGCCTTGTTGCCGGGATGGCCTATGCCTAAGCGCAGGCGCCAGAACGTCTCGCCGATGTGTGCGATCGTGTCGCGCAAGCCGTTGTGGCCGCCGTGCCCGCCGCCGTGCTTCAGGCGCACGGTACCGACCGGAAGGTCGAGCTCGTCATGTGCCACCAGCACGTCGTCCGCGGCAACCTTGTAGAAGTCGCACACCTGGCGCACGGACAAACCGCTGCGATTCATGTACGTGGTCGGTTTCAGGAGCACGAGGTCTTGTCCGCTGAAGTTGATGCGCGCGGCTTCGCCGGAATACTTGCGATAATCACGGAACTCCGCGCCATGACGCCGGGCGAGCAGGTCCACGAACCAGAAACCCGCGTTGTGGCGAGTGACCTGGTGTTCGGGTCCCGGATTGCCGAGACCGACGATGATGCGCAACGGTAATCCAGCCATCGTGGATGCACCTAACCCGCCAAAAAGCCGAATGAAGCAGAAGGGATACGGGGGCCGCCGTTCGGCGGCGGCCCCCTCGCAACGGCCTTCGAGCAGCTATTTCTTTGCGTCCTTCTTGGCCGGTTCCTTCTTCGCGGCAGGCGTAGCAGGCTCGGCCTTCTTGGCCGCATCGCCCGCCGCCGCGGGCGCCGCTGCCGCCGCTGCCGCACCCTCCGCCGCCGGCACTGCGGCGCCCTCGGCGGCCGCTGCCGTCGGCTCCGGCTCTTCCGCACGCGGGCTATGGATCGCCACCACGGCCGAGTCCTCCTTCGCGAGATCCACGAGCTGCACGCCCTCCGGGATCTTCAACTGCGACAGATGGATGCTCTCGTTCAAGGACAGCCCCGAGATGTCGACCTCGATGAATTCCGGCAAATCCTTCGGTAAGCACGTCACCACGACGTCGTTGCGCATGTGCGAAACGATGCCGCCCTGCGATTTGACGCCCGGCGAAACCGCCGCGCCCTTGAAGTGCAGGGGAATGCTGATGCGGATTTTCTCGTTGTCCTCGACCCGCTGAAAGTCGATGTGCAGGATCGCGTTCTTGAACGGATGGCGCTGCACGTCTTTCAAGATCGCGGCCTGCGTCTCGTCGCCGACGCGCAGGTTGAGGATGGTCGAGTAGAAGCGTTCGTTCTCCAGCATGATCGCGAGCTTCTGATGACTCAGCACCAACGCGCGTGCTTCGAGGTGACCACCGTACAAAATCGCCGGCACTTTTCCTTCGTGACGCAGGCGGCGGCTCGCACCTTTGCCATGCGTCTCGCGGAACTCCGCGAGGAGCTCAAAAGAGGTCTTCATAGTCTTCTCCAGTTAATTCACAAACTAAAGCGCTCCGCGCCGCGACCAGTCGCGGAGGCGCCGCCCTTTCAATCCACGTACAGCGAGCTCACCGACTCCTCGTCGCTGATGCGCCGGATGGTTTCCGCCAAGAGTCCGGCGACCGTGAGCTGGCGGATGCGCTTGCACCCCCGGCCTGCGTCGGACAAAGGAATCGTGTCGGTCACCACCAATTCGTCCAATACCGATTTCGCAATGCGCTCGATCGCGGCGCCCGACAGCACGGCGTGGGTGATGTACGCTACCACCCGGCTCGCGCCCTCATCCTTGAGCGCCTGCGCCGCCTGGCACAAGGTGCCCGCGGTATCCACCATATCGTCGATCAACACGCACGACTTGCCTTCGACCTCGCCGATGATGTTCATCACCTTCGATTCGTTCGGCCTCGGCCGCCGCTTGTCGATGATGGCGAGCTCGGCATCGTCCAGCCGTTTCGCGAGCGCCCGCGCCCGCACCACCCCGCCGACGTCGGGAGACACCACGATCATGTTTTCGTGCTTCTGCTTCCAGGCATCGCCCAGAAGCACCGGCGAGGCGTACACGTTGTCGACCGGTATGTCGAAAAAGCCCTGGATCTGATCCGCGTGCAAATCGACGGTCAGCAGCCGGTCGACGCCGGCGCTCGCGATCATGTTCGCGACGAGCTTGGCGGCGATGGCCACGCGGGTCGCGCGCGGCCGCCGGTCCTGTCGCGCGTAGCCGAAGTACGGCACCACTGCGGTGATGCGCTTCGCCGATGCCCGACGGCAGGCATCCGTCATGAGCAAGAGCTCCATCAAATTGTCGTTCGACGGCGGACAGGTGGGCTGAACGATGAATACATCGCGCCCGCGCACATTCTCCATCAACTCGACGTTCACTTCGCCATCGCTGAACCTTCCGACGTACGCCCGGCCCAACGGCACATGCAGGTGACGGGTGATCTCCTGCGCGAGCAGCGGATTCGCGTTGCCGGCGAATAGGGATATGGTCGGAGATTCGAACTCTTTACTGCGCGACATACTCAATTTACCGGAACCTTTAACAGGCTGGGGCAAGCCCTCTTAACTTGGCTGGGGTGGAAGGATTCGAACCTCCGAATGGCGGGATCAAAACCCGCTGCCTTACCACTTGGCGACACCCCAACTTGATCATCTAGACGGCGCCGACCCCTTCAAGCCGTCAACCTCGAAAGCAAGGGCGACGCATTCGCTCCGCGGGCCAAAAAACCTTCGCACCCCGCCGGTAACTGCGCCAAGATCGCGCGCGCCGGCACAGGGTCGCACGCCATGAAAATGCACGCTCCCGTCCCGGTGAGGCGCACTACGCCGAACGACGACAGCCAATCGATCGCGCTCGCCACCTCGGGGTATCGGCGCCGCACCACCGCGAGGCAATCGTTACGACCGCCGGACGCCAGAAAACCGTGAATTGTGATGGGCGCAGAATTCCTTGTCAATTCAGGATCATGGAACACGTCCTTGGTGCTCACGAAGACATTTGGCTTGATAATCAGGTAGTTAACCTCGGGCGGCGCCTGCGGGGGGTAAAGCGGCGTCAGGCGCTCGCCCACCCCCTCCGCAAACGCCGCCTGGCCGGCGACGAATACCGGCACGTCCGCCCCCAGCTTGAGCCCGATCGCCGCGAGTTCCGAAGGAAGCAGATGCAGCCCCCAAAGCTGATTCAGGACGCGAAGGCAGGTAGCCGCGTCGGAGCTCCCGCCGCCGAGTCCGGCGCCCATGGGGATGCGCTTGCGCACGCTGATATCGGCGCCCAGGGCCGAACCGGTCGCGGCTTTGAGCGCGAGCGCCGCACGGACGCACAAATCGGCTTCCGGCGCGACCCCATCGGCGCCTGCACCCCGCCGGATCTGTCCGTCGGAGCGCACCTCGATGGCGATGTCGTCGCACAGATCGATGAACTGGAAGCACGTCTGCAGCTCGTGGTAGCCATCGGGCCTTCGACCCAAGACGTGCAGAAACAAGTTGAGCTTCGCTGGTGCGGGCCAGGTCTGCGTCACTTCGGCCCCTCCCAGCGATCGATCGCGATGCGCACGCGGGCATCCGCCCGGGTCAGCACCAGCCGTTTCGGCAGCAAGTCACCGCTGCCCGCCATATAATCGGCATAGTCGATGCTCCAGCCCGCCTGCGAGAGGTGCGCTGCGCGATCCTGCGCGTTGCGGGTGAGCTCGAAGGGCGTGTTCGGGTCCGGAATTCCCAGCAACCAGTAGCGCAGATTGTCGAGCGGCAGCTCGAAACCCAGCCGGTCCTGAAGCTGTGCGACGACCGCAGCGCTCGGTGGCGCGCCGTTGAGCGAGAGACCGGCCGGCGTGACCTTGATCGTGAGCGCGCCGACACCCAACGGACCCGCGAGGTGCAGATCGCTGTTGCTGCCGGTTTGCCGCCAATTGAGGCTTGCCTGCCAGCCCTGTTGCCCCAGTGCGACGGCGGCGCGCCCATCGAGATCCCAGCGCGTCGCTTGCTCGAGATCCTTGCGCCGCTCATCCCAGGACACGGCCGCGGCGCTCGGCGGCCGGGTCTCGGGACGAAACAAGGCGCAACCGGCAATGACGGCACAGATCGCCACCAGCAGGATCAGTCGCCGCATGAGCTCACTCGGCCGCGTGCAGACGGCGGCGCGTGGCATCGAGCACGCGGTTGTCGGAATCCGCTGCGCTCGCTTCGGTCCAGATCTTTTCGGCATCCGCGTGCCGTCCGAGCTGCCACAGCACCTCGCCCAGATGCGCACCGATATCGGCGCCGCGATCGTCCGCGTAGGCGGCGGAGAGATACTGCAGAGCCTGGTCGACGTGTCCCTGTCGGTACAGCACCCAACCCAAGCTGTCGAGAATCGCGGCATTCTTCGGCGCGGCGGCGTAGGCGCGCTCGATCAGCGAACGCGCGCGCGCAAGCTCGCGGTTGTGATCGGCGAGCGTATAGCCGTAGGCGTTCATCGCCGCGGGATCGTCCGGGCGCGCTTTGAGCACGTCTTTGAGCTCGCGCAAAGCGGCCTTGACGCGGCCCTGCTCCTCGTAGGTCGTAGCGATGGCATAACGGATATCGACGCTGTCGGGATATTCCGCGATGCCGCGATCCAGCACCGCGATCGCTTGTTGGGGATCGCCCGTGTCGGCATAGATCCGCGCCCGCGCCGCGAGCACCTCGGGGGCACGCTGCGGCTCGTCTTCGAGCAAATGATCGAGCAACTCCTGCGCCGCGGGAGCCGCGCCGTGCTCTTGAAGGATGTTGCTCGCCCGCAAGAGCGCGGCGACCGTGTTGTCGCCGCCTTGCACCTGCGCATACAGGCGCAACGCCTTCTCCAGGTCGCCGCGCCGTTCCGCGATCAAGCCCAGGTAATAAAACGAGTCGTCGAGAAATTTTCCGGTCGCGAGCAAATCCGTGAAGCGCTGGGCGGCCGCGTCGAGCTCGTTCTCTTGAAACTCGACCAGCCCCAAGAGGCGCAGCGCCACCGGCGCGATGTCCGCCTGGCTCACCAGCGAATCGAGCTCGGCGATGGCCGCCTCGTTCTGTTGCGCGGCCAAGAGCAAGAGCGCGTAGTCGAGCAGATTGGCGGGCGTCGTGTCGCGCTCGGCGAGCGCCTGCGACTCGGCCAGCGGCCCGCCCGAATCGCCCGATAAAATCCGGGCCCGCCACAATCCCACGGTGATCTCGCGGCGCGCGTCGTCGGGAGGGCCCGCAGTCAGATTGAGCGCCGCGGTGAAGCTTCGGACGGCGGCGGCCGGATCGTCCGCGCGCATCGCCGCGAAGCCCTGCAGCCGCAAAGCCGCCGCGGACTCGGGAAAGGAAGCCGCGAGCCGATCCGCCAGCTGGCGCGCGCCGAACACGTTGCCGGCGCTCGCGAGCTCGGTCTCGAGATCCGCGAATTCCGCGTCGGCGCCGCGCGCAGAGGTAGTCAGCACGATGCGATACTCGTCGGCGGACTTCTGGATCGTTTGCATCGTGAGCGCCGCGCGCCCCGCGGCCCGGTGCGCGTCCACCGAAGCGGGATCGAGGCTGATCCAGCGCGCCGCTACGGCCGCGGTCAGCGAGGGTTGCAAGGTCTGCGCAGTGACTTCGCTCGCGCGTGACAGAAGCGCGAGGTCGGTTCCACGCGTGGCGGCGGCCGTGTACTGAAGCGCTGCGATTCGCGGCTCGCCCCGCGCGAGCGCGATCTCGCCCGTCACCGTGTAGAACACTTGCGGAGCAGCGATGCCGTCGGTGGTGGCGCGGGGGCCGACGCATCCGCCGCACGCGATGAGTCCGAGCCCGAAAGCGGTATTTGCCAGGCTTGATTTCGAGAACACGTGCTCACTATAGCCAAATGGATGGGTTGATGCCCTGGATTCCCGCTTGATCTAGCGGGGTTTCTTCACGAGAATCTGATGCTTACGAAGCAAAGCGATTCAATGACAATCAACGTCCTCGGCCTTAACCATAAGACCGCGCCGGTGGCACTGCGCGAGAAGGTGGCGTTCGGGGAGGATCGCTTGGTCGCCGCGCTGCGCATGCTCAAGCAGCAGGACGGGGTAGCCGAAGCGGTCATTCTGTCGACCTGCAATCGCACCGAGCTTTACTGGTCGGGCAGTGCGAGCGCGGCCAACTTGTCCGCGTGGCTGGGGCGCCATCACGGGAACAATCTCGATCTCGCCGCAAGCCTGTACATGCTTACGGATCGCCCCGCCGTCCAGCATGCTTTCAATGTCGCCTCAGGGCTCGACTCCATGGTGCTGGGCGAAACCCAGATTCTGGGTCAACTGAAGGATGCGTACCGCATCGCACACGAGGCGGGCAGCACGGGGCCCTGGCTCAACAAGCTGTTCCAAGCCGCTTTTTCCGCCGCCAAGCGCGTGCGCTCCGAGACCGAGATCGGCGCGAACGCGGTCTCCCTGGCCTCGGCGGCCGTGAGTCTTGCGCGACGCATGTATGCGGATCTCTCGGCCAAAACGGCGCTCATGATCGGTGCGGGCGAAATGATCGACCTCGCCGCCCGACATTTCGCCTCCGCAGGCGTCAAGCGCATGGTGATCGCCAACCGCACTCTCGCCCGGGCTCAGCTCATTGCCAGCGAGGTCAAGGCCTACGCCGTCGACTTGAGCGCCCTCGACAAGGAGCTGGCGCAGGCCGACATCGTCGTGAGCTGCACGGCAAGCCCGACGCCTCTCATCACGAAAAGCGCGGCCGCGGCCGCCGTGCGCGCTCGGCGCCACCGCCCTATTTTCATGGTCGACCTGGCGGTACCGCGCGACATCGATCCGGCGGTTGCGACGCTTTCGGACATCTATGTGTTTTCGATCGATGATCTGCGTCAGCTGGTCGAGGAGAACTTGCAACAGCGGCAGGTCGCGGCCGGCGGCGCTCGGTTGCTGCTCGAGGAGGAAGTCGCGCGCTTTCTGACCGAGGCGCGCGCGCACGATGCGGGGCCCGCAATCCGGGCGCTGCGGCTGCAGGCCGAAGGGATTCGGCAGCAAACAGTGGAACAGGCCCGGCGCATGCTCGCCGCGGGCAAGTCTGCCGAGGAAGTCATCGATTATCTCGCCAATACGCTCACCAATCGGCTGCTGCACAACCCGACGCAAGCCCTGCGCCAGGCGTCGGAGTCGACCGATCCGGCTCTCGGCCAGGTGCTCATGCGGCTCCTGGTGGAAGAACGCGAACGGAATTGACCCTGAAGGCCGCTATAATTCGCGGGCATGAAGGACTCCATCCGGCGCAAGCTCGAGAAGCTCGATGAGCGGCATGAGGAGATCGGCCACCTGCTGTCCGATCCGGCCGTCATTGGGCGCCAAAATCAGTTCCGCGAGCTGTCGATGGAATACGCGCGCCTGGGTCCGCTCGTAGAACGTTATCGGGGTTACGTCGCGCTCGAGGGCGACGCCGAGACCGCGCGCGAGCTCGGCATGGACGATGAGCGGAAGGAGCTCGCTCTGCGTATCGACGCCGAGGAGCTCGCGCTGCAGAGGCTCCTCGTCCCGAAGGACCCGCATGACGAGAGCAACATCTTCCTCGAGATTCGCGCCGGCACCGGCGGCGATGAGGCCGCCCTGTTCGCCGGCGATCTGTTCCGCATGTATGCGAAATATGCGGAGTCGAAGCGCTGGGAGGTCGAGGTCTTGAGCGAGAGCCCGGGCGAGCACGGCGGCTACAAGGAGATCATAAGCCGCATCATCGGACGCGGCGCATTCTCGCTCCTGAAATTCGAGTCGGGCACCCACCGCGTGCAGCGCGTGCCCGCCACGGAGGCGCAGGGACGCATCCATACGTCGGCGTGCACCGTCGCCATCCTGCCTGAACTGGATGAAGTCGAGGCCGTGGAGTTAAATCCGGCGGATCTGCGCATCGACACGTATCGCTCCTCGGGGGCCGGCGGACAGCACGTCAACAAGACCGATTCGGCCATTCGTATCACCCACCTGCCGACGGGCATCGTGGTCGAATGCCAGGACGAGCGTTCGCAGCACAAGAACCGATCGCGTGCGCTTTCGCTCCTCAAGGCGCGGCTGCTCGCCGACGAGCGTGAGAAACAGCAGAGTCAGCAGGCGCAGTCGCGCAAGCTCCAGGTCGGTTCCGGGGACCGCTCCGAACGCATCCGCACCTACAATTTTCCCCAAGGCCGGGTCACCGATCACCGTATCAATCTGACCTTGTACAAGCTCGATGAGGTCATGAACGGCGACCTCGGTGAGCTGATCGCCGCCCTGAACCAGGAGCACCAGGCCGAAGAGCTGGCTCAGCAGGTCGAGTGATGCGATGAGCACGGTCGCAGATACCTTGAAGCTCGCCACCCGCACACTCGCGGCGCACAGCGATTCGCCGGAGCTCGACGCGGAGGTGCTGCTCTCGACCGTGCTGGGAGTCGCGCGCCCGGCGCTCATCGTGCGCGGTGAAGAGCCGGTGAGCGCCGAGCTGTTGCACGCCTTTCGGGAGCTCATCGACCGGCGCGCGGACGGCATACCGGTCGCCTATCTCACCGGACGGCGTGAGTTCTGGTCGCTGCCGCTCAAAGTCACGCCGGCCGTGCTCGTTCCACGTCACGAGACCGAGCTCCTGGTCGAGCTCGCCCTCAAGGTCATACCGAAGACCGAGGAGCGCAGGGTGTTAGATCTCGGCACCGGCAGCGGTGCGGTCGCCCTTGCTATCGCCTCGGAGCGGCCGCTCGCGCGTGTCACCGGAGTCGACGTCTCGCCCGCGGCGCTCGGCGTCGCCCGCGACAACGCGCGCGCCCTCGCGCTGCCGAACGTCGCCTGGCGATTGGGCTCGTGGTTCGTTGCGGTTCCCCGCGAGTGCTTCGCTGCGATCGTGGCCAATCCGCCGTATGTCGCCACGGGCGATCCGGCGCTTGCCGCACTCAAGGCCGAGCCCGAGCTCGCCCTCCTGGGCGGATACGCCGGCCTCGATGCGCTGGGGGCGATCATCGATGGCGCCCCCGCGCACCTCGAGAGGGGCGGCTGGCTCGTGCTCGAGCACGGCAGCACTCAGCACCGCAAGGTCGCGTCTATGCTCGAGCGCCGCGGTTTCGGCCGCGTCGAGACGCACGTGGACTTTTCCGGAAGGCCCCGGGTGACCCTGGGAAACTTTCAACCTTCACACTAGGAATGAACATGATCCGTTTCGAGACCACGCTGGGCGAATTCACGGTCGAGCTGTTCGAGAAGGAGGCGCCGGTAACGGCGGGCAATTTCTTGAAGTACATCGACGATGGGTTTTTCGACGGCACGATATTCCACCGCATCGTACCCGGGTTCGTGATTCAGGGCGGCGGCTTCACCGAAGACATGTCGCAGAAGGGCACCCATCCCGCGATCAAGAACGAGGCCGATAACGGTTTGAAAAACGAGCGCGGCACCTTGTCCATGGCGCGTACCAACGACATCAACAGCGCCACGTCCCAGTTCTTCGTCAACCTGAAGGACAATGAATTCCTTGATCACAAGCGCGGCAATTTCGGGTACGCGGTATTCGGGCGGGTAACACAGGGGATGGACGTGATCGACAAGATAGCGGCGGCGGAGACCGGCCGGCGCAAGGGACATGACGATGTGCCTCTCGAAGCGGTGATCATGACGAGCGTCCGCCGCATCGCAAAGTAGCGCGAGGCACGTCCGAGCTGCCCCGGATGGCGCGCGCCGAATCCTTCGCCGGCCGCATCGGGCGCGCACTGTTGTGGGCGCTGCTCGGCTGCTTGGGCATTTCCGTCGCCGCTGTGCTCGTGCTGCGCTGGGTAGACCCCGTCTACAGCGCTTTCATGGCGGAGAGCCAAATCACCGCCTGGGTGAACCGGGACCGGACTTACGTATTCCGCCGCACTTGGGCGAATCTCGACCGTATATCGCCCAATCTGCCGCTCGCCGTGGTCGCCTCCGAGGACCAGAAATTTCCGGAGCACTGGGGATTCGACGTCGCGGCCATCGAGAAGGCGTACGAGATGAACCAACATAGCCACCGGGTGCACGGCGCCAGCACCATCAGCCAGCAAGTCGCGAAGAACCTGTACCTCTGGTCGGGCCGCAGCTATTTCCGCAAGGCGCTCGAGGCTTACTTTACGATCCTGATCGAGACGTGCTGGCCCAAGCGGCGCATCCTCGAGATCTACCTCAACATCGCCGAATTCGGCTATGGCACCTATGGCGCGGAGGCCGCGACCCAGCGCTTCTTCCACAAGCCCGCCTCGAGATTGACGAGGAGCGACGCCGCGACGCTCGCCGCGGTGCTGCCAAGCCCGGAACGTTACTCCGCGGCGGCGCCCTCACGCTACGTCGCGCAGCGCCGCGACTGGATCCTGACTCAGATGCAGGCGCTCGGCGGTCCGGAGATGCTCGACGAGATCGACGCCTATCCCGATCGACATCGCTAGCGCGCGTATTTTCGGGAGCCGCTTCGCGAGTGCGCCGAGCGCGGGTCGCGCCTATGATAGAGCGGACCGTGACCGCGCTCGAGTTTCAACGATACAACGAAGCTCACTGGACGGAGCTTGAGAAGGCCGTGCGGCTGCCGGCAAGGCAGCTCGACGCCCGGCGATTTCTGATGCTCTACCGCACCTGCCGCGAGCACCTCGCGCTCGCCCGGACGCGCGGCTTCGACGCGCCGCTCATCGAGCGGCTCGCGCGGGTCACGGCGCGGGCACACCGGATGATCTACCGGCCTGTCGCCTTCCCAGGGATCTCCGCTCTGCTGTTGCGCGCGTTTCCCTCGCGGGTGCGCGCCGACCGGCGGTATGTCGCGCTCTCGGCCTTGCTGTTGCTGATTCCGGCCGCGGCGCTCGGTGTCGCCGTCTATCGCCGCCCTGATCTGGTTTTGATGCTGCTGGACGGCCGCACCGCTGCGCAGTTGGAGTCCATTTACAGCGCATCCGACGCGGCGATCGGCCCGCTGCGCGAGGCGAGCGGCAACGGGATGTTCGGCCGCTACGTCATGCACAATATCGGCATCGCCTTCGAGTGCTACTTCGCCGGCGTGCTGTTCGGAGTGGGAAGCGCCCTCTGTCTGGCGTTCTACGGCGCTTTTGGCGGCGCCGTCGCGGGCTACATCGCCTCGTGCGGATTCGCCGGCAGCTACTTTCCTTTCATCGCCGCTCATTCGGCATTCGAGCTCAGCGGCGTCGTTCTGTGCGGCGCCGCGGGCCTCAAGGTTGGGCACGCCGTGTTGTCACCGGGCCGCATGCGCCATGCGGCAGCGCTCGGGCGCGCCGTGCGCGAGACCAGCGTGATCGTGCTCGGCTCGGCCGTGATGCTGGTGATCGCCGCGGCGATCGAAGCGTTCTTCTCGTCGGCGGCCGGGATCACGCCGACGGCGAAATTGATCGGCGCCGGCGCATCCTGGGGGCTGGTCTCGGTCTTTTTCATGCGGCGGCCTCATGCCGATTGAGTCGATCGAGCTCGCCCTGCGTGCGCGCTTCCTCGCGGCGGTCGCTGCGGCATTGCTCGTGGCGCCTACCGCCGCGCCGCGCGCAGATGCGCCGGCGGACTCGAGTGCCGCTTCCGCCGAAGGGCCGCTGAGGCATGAGGAGATCCAGGCAGCGGTGGCGAAGCTCGCCCGCGACGCGAACTTGGGCGGCGAGCAAAAACAGTACCTGCTGCGCTGGGGGCGCTCGCAGTCGCCTCCTTTGAATACGCCGTCGTGGGCGCGAGGTTTTTTCGGCTTCCTGGCGCAGTCAATGAGCATCCTGATCTGGACGGCGGTCGGCGCCGGCGCCGCCTTCGCGGCGCTCGGGGTGATCCGATGGTTGCGTGCGCTCCCGCGGGCCGTAGAATCCAGCGCCGCGGCACGCACTCAGAGCGCGGCCTGCTTGGGTCCCGACCCCGCTTCGTTCCCGAAGGACATCGGCGCCGCGGCTCTCGCGTTGCTCAAGACCTTGCGGACGCGGGAAGCGGCGTCGCTTTTGTATCACGGAGCGCTCTCGCGCGCGGTGCATCGCTACGGCGTCGTGATCGAAGAGTCCTACACGGAAAGCGAAGCGCTGCGGGCGATGAACGCGCGTCTCGATCCCGTCCGGTCGGCTTACTTGGCCGACCTCATCGAAGTGTGGCAGAGGACCGCGTACGCGGGCGAGAGCGGGACGCATGAAGCGATCGAGCGCCTTTGTTATGGCTTTGCGCCGGCGCTCGACGAGGCGGCGTCATGAAGCGCGGCCGCATCGCGGGCGCGGCGATCGGAGCTGCGCTGATTGGGTTCATCGTCTGGGTAGTGACCCACAGCTATTGGGCGGAAGCGACCCGAGCGACTGCGATGCGAGGCGAAGCTGCGCGCAACCCGCACTACACCCTGGTGCGCCTGGCGGCGATGCTCGGCATCCGCACGCGTGAGATCTTGTCGTTGCGCGAGCTGCCCCCCGACACCGTCGTGGTCGTCGACGAACCGAACAACGATCTGTTGCGCCAGCGCGTGAAATCGCTCGAATCGTGGGTCGAGTCGGGCGGACGGCTGGTGATCACCGGCGACATTCTTCGGGCGCACGGCGACCTGCAGTTGTGGAGCGGCGTGCGGCCGGCGCATAGCGATCCGGATCCCGCGACCCCGGCGCAGACCGCGGGAGCGGACTCCACCCCGCATGCCGGCTGCACATCCATGGCCGCGCAAGTCACCGGCGACGCCACCGGCCAGTCGTTCAGCGTGTGCGGTCCCGCCGCGGAAGTTCACTGGGCGAGCGATCGTTTGCCCGCCTGGGCACTCTCCGATCCCGAGGGGCTGCAGGTGCTGAGCGTCGACATCGGCGACGGCGAGCTCACGGTCATCGGACCGTCCGGAATCCTCGGCAACCGTGCTCTGCTGGATGGCGACCACGCCGAGCTGTTGATCGCCGCCGCGGGGCTCAGGCGTCAAGACACGCTCGTCATCCTCCGCCCGCCGCAGGCGGTATCCCTGCCGGCACTGCTCTGGCGGTTCGCCGCGCCGGCCATCGTGTTTTTCGCTGCCGCGCTGCTGTTGCTGGTGCTGCGCCACCTGCCGCGATTCGGGCCGCCGCCTGTAGTGACGGCGCCGGTGCGGCGGTCGCTGGCCGGGGAGATCCGTGCCGACGCGCGGTTCATTTGGCGCACGCGCAAGCCCTGGATGCTGCGCGCCGCAATCCGGCGCGCGCTCGAGTCGGCGGCGCGGCGGCACATCAGCGGCTATCGCAGCCTCGACGCCCTCGAGCGCACGGCGTGCTTGGCGGCGAGCACCGGCATCGATTCCCGCGCGATTGCCGCTGCGCTCGCCGAGGATGCAACGGGCAGCCTCAACGAGCATCGGGCCGCCATGACGCTGCTGGAAGTCTGCCGCCGAATCTTGGTTAAATCCGACTCGAGCACGAAAGGCACATTGCATGAACGATGAATCACCCGCGACTGCCAGGGCCGGCGAGCTGCTCGCGAAGCTGCGCACCCAAATCGGCCATGCGCTGGTCGGGCAGCAGGCTGTCGTGGATCAGACCATCATCGCGTTGATGGTCGCCGGCCATGTGCTCGTCGAAGGTGTACCCGGGTTGGGCAAGACGTTGCTGGTGCGGTCGCTCGCGCAGGCCTTGTCGCTCAAGGTGTCGCGCGTCCAGTTCACCCCGGACTTGATGCCTTCCGACATCACGGGTCACGCCGTCCTTGACAGCGCGACACACGAGATGCGGGTGGTCCGCGGACCGGTGTTCACCAATATCCTGCTCGCCGATGAGATCAACCGCGCGCCGGCGAGGACGCAAAGCGCGCTCCTCGAGGCCATGCAGGAGCATCAGGTCACGCTCGAGGCCGAGACACTGCTGCTGCCGCGCCCCTTCATGGTGCTCGCTACGCAGAATCCGCTCGACATCGAAGGCACTTATCCCCTGCCCGAATCGCAGCTCGACCGGTTCCTGTTGAAGATCGACATGCAATATCCGACGTTGAGCGAGGAGATCGACGTCGTCACGCGCACCACCACCGATCAAACCGGCGATCGACTCCCGCTCGCCGAAGTGGTCCCGGTGCTCAACGAGCGGGCGATCCTCGCCCTGCAACACCTCGTTGCGCGGCAACGAGTCGACGCCGCGGTGGTCGACTATGCGGTACGGATCGCGCGGGCGACCCGCGATTGGCCGGGAATCTCCGTGGGCAGCGGCTCTCGCGGACCCATCGCGCTGGTGCGCGCGGCCAAGGCGGCAGCGCTCATGGCGGCGAGGTCGTTCGTGCTGCCCGACGATGTGAAAGGGGTCGCGCTCGCGGCCTTGCGTCACCGCATCGCGTTGACCGCGGACGCGCTGCTCGACGGGCGCAACGCCGACGAGATGCTCGCTGCGATTCTCGACGCAACGGCGGCACCCCGGCCGTGATCTCTCGGTCCATGCTGTCATCGATGCTTCCCTCGCGGACCCTGATCGCCGTCGTCGCGATCCTTTCGGGCCTCCTGCTCATGCTGGAATTCACCCGCCTCGCACAGCTCACCCTGATGTTGATTGCCGTCGGCGCGGCCATCGCGCTCCTGGCCGTGCTCGCCGCCGACGTGCAGCGGAGCACGGCGGATTGGCAGCGGGCGCCGCTTGTGCTCGCCCGCCATCTGCCGTACGCCTTCGCGGTCGGCGAGGCCGTGAGCATACGCGTCATCATCGAGAATCCGGGGGGTGTCAGACGGCGCGGCCGTTACTACGAGCTCGCGGACCCGAGCATTCTGACGCCGGGCATGCCCGTGCGCTTTGCAGTCCCCCCGGGCGGGCGCGAAACGCTCGTGTTCGATGTCAAGCCGACCGCGCGGGGCGTGAAGTCCTTCGAGGCGGGACAGATCCTCCTGCGCTCGAGCCTCGGCCTTCTCGATTGGAACCTCAAGATCGGCGCGGCGGAGTCGCGGCGAGTGTATCCCGAGTTCAAGCGTCAGGCGGCGTTCGCCTCGCTCACGACCGAGCGGCGGCTCTCCGAGCTCGGGATCAGATCCGCGCGCCGCCGCGGCGCGGGGACGGAATTTGACCGGCTGGTCGAATACCGCCCCGGCGATTCGCTCCGCCACATCGACGGGAAAGCCACGCGCAGGTACGGCCGTTTGCTCGCGCGGTCGTTTCAAGACATCCGCGACGAGTGCGTGATGTTCCTGCTCGACTGCGGGAATCGGATGCGCGCCGACGATGCCCAGTCGGACTCGAGCAGCGCCCACTTCGACCAATCGCTCGATGCGCTGATGCTGCTCGCCTTCGTCGCGCTCTCGAGCGGCGACGCGGTAGGCGCGCTTACTTTCGCAACCTCTGCAGGCGGGGAGAAGCGCTTCGCGCCGCGCAAGGGCCGGCAGTCGCTGAACGCGCTCATGGCCGAGTTCGGCGACGTGGAACCCGCGCCGGTATTCTCGGATTACACCGGCGCCGCTGCCGAGCTCATGCGGCGCATAAGCAAACGCAGCCTCGTGGTGATGATCACCAACTGCCGCGACGAGGATTTCGCCGAGCTCGCGGCGGCGCTGCGCCTGCTCGCGTCGCGCCACCGGGTCGTGGTCGCCAATCTGCGCGAAGATATCGTCGGCAGGATCGCCTCACAGCCGCTGTCGCGCCGCGAATCGGTGCTCGAGGTCGCCGCCGCTCACGAGTACCGGCAGCGGCGCGAGGACATGATGAGCCGGCTCGCGGCCGGCGGCGCCGTGCTCATCGACTGCGAGCCGCACGCGCTCGGCGCGGAGCTCGTCAATCGCTACATGATCTTGAAACGCACGGGAGCGATCTGATGCCGCGGCGGCTGCGCTCACCGCGGACCGCGCGGCCTCTCGTGGCGCGCAGCCTCGCAGCTCTCGCCGCCATGCTCCTCGCTCGCGCGGCTCTCGCCGGCGCCGCGCCTTCAGCGGCCCCGGGCCTGCCCGAGCGAGTGAGTCACGGGCGCTTCGAGAACCTCGCGATCTACCTACCGGTCGGCACGCCCACGAGCCTGGTGCTCTTCTTGGCGGATAGCACGGGCCCGAGCTCCCGGGGCGCGAACCTCGCCCGCGAGTTCGTCGCGCAGGGCGCGATGGTGGCGGGCATCGATTTGCCGAAGCTCTCCGCGAATCTCGAGGCCGACGCAGCGGATTGCGTGTTCCTGGACGGGGATCTCGAGAATCTGAGTCATTTTCTGCAGGCCTACTATCACCTACCCTCGTACCTTCCGCCGTTTCTGTTCGGTTCTGGGGGTGGCGCCCCCCTCGCGTACGCGAGCCTGGTACAGGCTCCCGGCAACACCTTTGCGGGCGCCCTCACGCTGGACTTCTCCCCCACCACCCTGCTCGCGAAGCCGCTCTGCAAGGGCTCGGGCGTAGAATTCACGCGCCGATCTCCCGCACCAGGGTTCACGTTCTTGCCCGTGAAAACGCTCGGAAACCCTTTGGTTCTGCTGCAGGGTGAGCGCGACAGCGTATTCCCACCCGCCGCGGCTCGCGAATTCATCGCGGGCATGCGAGGGGCGGCCCTCGTGGTTTTGCCAGGGGTCGGACACGAAACGCCGGGCGGCGAGCTGCCGGCCCTTGCCGCGGCGTTCGATACGTTGGTAAAGCGCACTGCGGCCCGGCTCGCCCCGCCGCCGCCCATTGCGTTGGGCGATCTGCCGGTCATCGAGGTGCCCGCCGCGCCCGGCACACCGCCCACGGACACCTTCGCTATCGTCATCTCGGGCGACGGCGGCTGGGCCGGTCTCGACAAGGACGTCGCACAAGCTTTGAGCGCCCACGGCATTCCGGTGATCGGCCTCGATTCGCTGCGGTATTTCTGGAGTACGCGCGCGCCCGAAGGGTTGGCGGCCGACACCGACCGGTTGATCCGCTACTACCTCGAGCACCTCGGCAAGAAGCGCGTGCTTCTCGTCGGTTACTCGCAAGGCGCCGATGTCTTGCCGTTCGCCGTCAATCGGCTTCCCGCCGCCACGCGGGCTCACGTCGCGCTCACCGTGCTCATGGGCATGTCCGAGCATGCCGTGTTCGAATTTCACGTGAGCAATTGGATTTCCGATGATAATTCCGGACCGGCGACTAGACCCGAGGTCGAGCGCATGAGCGGAGCGCCGGTATTGTGCATCTATGGAGAAGGCGATGCTGACTCAGTGTGTCCCAAACTCGATGCTGCCAAAGTGCGGATCGTCCAGATGAAGGGCGGCCACCACTTCGACGGCGACTACGCGGGACTGGCGCGGGAAATCCTCGCCTCGGCGGCTCGATGAGCGCGGGCCTGACGGACTCCGTCCGTTTCCCTTCGTTGCCGGACGAGAGCCGGCGCGCGTTGCTGCGCCACGCCTGTGCGCTGCCGCTCCTTGGCGCGGCGCTGGCAGAGCGCGCTGCCGCGGGCGAGGCGGCGGTGGGCAATCCGGCAGCAGCTGGAAATCCGGCGGCAGCGGGGAGTCCGGCAGCAGCCGCCGTCCCGCCGATCTCGGCCGCCGAACGGCGCGAGCGGATCGTGAAGCTCCAGGCGCTGATGGGGGAGCGCAGGATCGGCGCCCTTATCGTCGAATCCGGCGCCTCGCTCGAGTACTTCACCGGAATCCGCTGGCGGCTTTCGGAACGCACCACGGCGGCCGTGATTCCTGCTCGCGGGGAGACCTTGATCGTCACGCCTGCATTCGAGGAACCCTCCGTGCGCGAGACGCTCGAAGTCGACGGCGACGTGCGTTCCTGGAACGAGGCGGACAGCCCCTTCGCGCGCATCGCGCAGGGACTCAAAGACCTCGGCGTGAGTTCCGGAACCCTCGCGGTCGAGCCCATGGTGCGGTTTTTCATCGTCGACGGCGTGCGCCGAGCGTCGAAGAGCTACGAGATCGTTTCGGGCGAACCGCTCATCCGGGCCTGCCGCATGATCAAGTCGCCCGCGGAGCTCGCGCTGATGCAAGCCGCGAACAACGTCACCATCGAGGCGCTGCGCCGCGTGCGTGCGCGCACCGAGCTCGGCATGAGTGCGTCGGAGTTAGGCGAGCTCATGAACGGCGCCACCGTCTCTCTGGGCGGCTCCCCTGAGTTCGCGCTCATTCTGCTCAACGAGGCCTCCGCCTTTCCTCACGGCTCCTCGAAGCGAGAGACCGTGCGCGAAGGATCGATCATTCTGATGGACTGCGGCTGCACGGTGCACGGTTATCAGTCCGATATCTCCCGTACCTGGGTGTTCGGTGAGCCCACGGCGCGCCAGCGCAAGATCTGGAACACCGTCAAGCGCGGACAGGAGATCGCGCTCGCCACTGCGAAGATCGGCCTCGCCGCCGGTCGGCTCGACGACGCGGTGCGCAGCTACTACGAAAGCGAGGGGTGGGGCCCGGGTTACAAGCTTCCGGGACTGTCGCATCGCACCGGGCATGGAATCGGGCTCGACGGGCATGAGGCGCCTTATCTGGTGCACGGCGACGCGACCCCGCTCGAGGCCGGCATGTGCTTCTCCGATGAGCCCGGAATCTATATCCCGGGCGAGTTCGGCGTCCGGCTCGAGGATTGCTGGCACATGACCGCGACCGGACCCGCGCTCTTCACCCCGCTCGCCAAATCGCTCGAAGAGCCCCTCTGATCGGCATCGCCCCACTCGGCATCGCCGCCCGGCCTCACCGCCTCGGCATCGCCGCCCGGCCCCGCACGGCGCCGCACGGCGCCGCCCTTTTACGCCGCGTCCGCGGTCCCCCTCACGCTCGGATCGTATCCCAGGTTCGGCGCAAGCCAGCGCTCGACTTCCTCGACGCTGATTCCCTTGCGCTGAGCGTAGCTCGTCACCTGCTCGCGATCGATCTGACCGACACCGAAATAGTGAGATTGCGGGTGCGAGAAATACCACCCGCTCACCGCCGCGGTCGGGAACATGGCAAAGGATTCTGTGAGCCGAATGCCGGCGGTCCGCTCGGCGTCGAGGAGTCTCCATAAAGCAGCTTTTTCGCTGTGGTCGGGACAGGCGGGGTAACCGGGCGCCGGCCGGATCCCCAGGTACTCCTCGCGAATGAGCGCCGCGCCGTCGAGCGCTTCGTGCGCGGCGTACCCCCAGAGCTCGCGCCGCACGCGCGCGTGCATGCGTTCGGCGAGCGCTTCGGCCAGGCGGTCCGCGAGCGCCTTGAGCAGGATGCTGCTGTAATCATCGTGCGCCGCCTCGAAGCGAGCTACGTGCGCCTCGATGCCGATGCCGGCCGTGACCGCGAACGCGCCCAGGTGATCGGCGCGCCCGCTCGAAGCCGGCGCCACGAAATCGGCCAGACAAAGCTGCGCTTGATCCTGGGATTTCGCTTTTTGCTGGCGCAGATGGTGGAGCCGTGCGAGGGGGGTCGCCCGCGTCTCGTCGGCGTACACCTGGATGTCGTCGTCGCCGACCGAGTTGGCGGGAAAAATCGCCACGACCGCGCGCGCCTCGAGCCACTTCTCCCTCACCAAGGTCTCGAGCATGCGCCTCGCGTCCGCGTACAGGGCGGAGGCGGCCTCGCCCACCACCGGATCTCGCAGGATGTCTGGAAACTTCCCGGCGAACTCCCATGCGTGGAAGAAGGGCATCCAGTCGATGTAGGGAACGAGCTCATCGAGCGGATAGTTCTCGAACGCACGCAGCCCCGTGAACGACGGGGCGGGGGGCGTATAGACGCTCCAATCGATCTTGAATTTGCGCGCGCGCGCCTGCCCGAGCGACAGCTGGGGCGCCTTGGCGCTCTTGTTGCGGTGCTGCTCGCGGCGGCGCTCGTTCTCCGCCTTCGTATGCGCGACGAAGGCGCCGCGCGTCGCCTCGCTCACGAGTTGCTGGCATATGCCGACTGAGCGCGATGCATCCTTGACGTAGATAACGCCGCCCGCATACTGCGGATCGATCTTGACTGCCGTGTGGGCCGGCGAAGTCGTCGCTCCGCCGATGAGCAGCGGCTGGCTGTATCCGAGGCGTTGCATCTCCTTCGCGACGTGCACCATCTCGTCGAGCGATGGCGTGATCAATCCGGACAGACCGATGAGACTCGCGCCTTCGCGGGACGCGGTCTCGAGAATCTTCTCGCAGGACACCATGACGCCGAGATCGATCACTTCGAAGTTGTTGCACTGAAGGACCACGCCGACGATGTTCTTGCCGATGTCGTGGACGTCGCCCTTCACGGTGGCCATCACCACCTTGCCGTTCGAGCGCGTGCCTCCGTTCTTTTGCTTCTCGATGTACGGCACCAGCACCGAGACGGCCTTCTTCATCACGCGTGCCGACTTCACCACCTGCGGCAGGAACATCTTTCCCGAGCCGAACAGGTCGCCCACGACGTTCATGCCGTCCATGAGCGGTCCCTCGATCACATCGAGCGGCCGCACGGCCTTCTGCCGCGCCTCCTCCGTATCCTCGAGCACGAACTCGTCGATCCCCTTGATGAGCGCATGCTTCAAGCGTTCCTCGACGCCAAGCTTGCGCCACTCGAGGTCATCGGCGCGCCTGGCGACCCCGCCGCCCTTGAAGCGCTCCGCGATCTCGAGCAAGCGCTCGGTGGCGTCGGCGCGCCGCGCCAGGACCACATCCTCCACGCGCTCGCGCAGCTCCGCCGGGATCTCCTCGTAGATCGCGAGCTGGCCCGCGTTGACGATGCCCATGGTGAGGCCGGCGCGAATCGCGTGGTACAGGAACACCGAGTGCATCGCCTCTCGCACCAGATCGTTGCCGCGGAACGAAAAGGAGACGTTGCTCACTCCCCCGCTCACGTGAACGCCGGGCATGCGCTCTTTAATGGCGGCGGTGGCCTCGATGAAATCCAGGCTGTAACGATTGTGCTCTTCGATCCCGGTGGCGACCGCGAAAATATTCGGATCGAAGATGATGTCTTCGGCGGGAAAGCCGATTTTTTCCGTCAGCAGGGCGAACGCGCGCTCGCAGATCGAGATCTTGCGCTCCACGGTGTCCGCCTGCCCCTTCTCGTCGAATGCCATGACAACCACCGCGGCGCCGTAGCGCAGACACAAGCGCGCGTGCGCGAGAAACGCCTCCTCGCCCTCCTTCATGCTGATCGAATTGACGATCGGCTTGCCCTGTACGCACTTCAAGCCCGCTTCGATCACCGACCATTTCGATGAGTCGATCATCACCGGCACGCGCGCGATATCGGGCTCGGCCGCGATCAATCGCAGGAACCTCGTCATGGCCGCCTGCGAGTCGAGCATGCCCTCATCCATGTTGACGTCGATGATCTGCGCACCGTTCGCCACTTGCTGGCGCGCGATGTCGACCGCCGCCGCGTAATCGCCCGCCTCGATCAGCTTGCGGAACTTGGCCGAGCCGGTCACGTTGGTGCGCTCGCCCACGTTGACGAAGAGGCTCCCGGCATCGAGGGTGAGCGGCTCGAGCCCGGACAGGCGGCACGCGCGTGGGATCGCTGATAACGCGCGTGGTCTGATATTCCGCACGGCGTCCGCGACCTCGCGGATGTGCTGCGGGGTAGTGCCGCAGCAGCCGCCCACCATGTTGACGAACCCGCTCGCGGCAAAGTCGCGCAGAATGTGCGCCGTCTCGCACGCGGTCTCATCGTATTCGCCGAACGCATTCGGAAGTCCGGCATTCGGATACGCGCATACATAGGTGTCGGAAAGACGGGCGAGATCCTCGATGTAGGGCCGCAATTGCTTCCCGCCGAGCGCGCAATTCAAGCCGACGACCGCAGGCCTCGCGTGACGGATCGAGTTCCAGAACGCTTCCAGGGTCTGGCCGGACAGCGTCCTGCCGGATGCGTCGGTGATCGTGCCGGAGATGATGATCGGCAAATCGACGCTTCGGGCGTCGAGCGCCTCGCGCACCGCGTACAGCGCGGCCTTCGCATTCAGTGTATCGAAGATGGTCTCGACCAGGATCGCGTCGGCGCCGCCCTCGATCAGCGCGCGGGCGGCCTCCGCATAGCTCGCCACCAGCTGGTCGAAGTCGACGTTGCGAAATCCCGGATCGTTCACATCGGGCGAGAGCGAGGCTGTACGGCTCGTGGGTCCGAGCGCCCCGGCGACGAAGCACTGCCGGCCGGTCTCGCGCGCGACCTCATCGGCCGCCTGCCGTGCAAGGCGCGCGGCGGCGAGATTGAGCTCGCCGACGAGCCCCTGCAGACCGTAGTCCGCCTGCGAGATGGCGCTCGAATTGAAGGTGTTCGTCGAGATCACGTCGGCGCCGGCCTCGAGATACTCGCGGTGGATGGCCGCGACGAGGTGGGGCTGCGTGAGCGTCAACAGGTCATTGTTGCCGCGCAGATCCTTCGGCCAGTCCGCGAAGCGGTTGCCGCGAAAATCGGCCTCGCACAAGGCACGGTTCTGGATCATGGTGCCCATCGCGCCATCGAGCACCACGATCCGTTGCTCTAACAGCGCGAGCAGCGCCTTTCCCCGGTCGAGCATCGGAAAGCTGTTCATATCACGCCACCTCTGCCTGGCGTTGCGCCTGCGGACGAAGCCCGAGCGCGTGACAGATCGCATAGGTGAGCTCGGCTCGGTTCAGCGTGTAGAAATGGAACTCCTCGACCCCGTGCTGGCGCAGGCGCTGGACTTGCTCGATCGCCACGTGCGCGGCGATCATGCGCCGGGTCTCCGGATCGTCATCGAGTCCCTCGAATCGACCGCGCAGCCAATCCGGAATCGAAGCGCCGCAACGCGCGGCAAAGCGCACCAGCTGCGGAAAGCGGGTAATCGGCAAAATCCCCGGCACGATCGGGGCGGAGATGCCGCGCGCCGCGCATCGATCCCGATAGCGCAGGAACAGGTCGGTATCGAAAAAAAACTGCGTGATCGCGCGGCGCGCTCCCGCGTCGACCTTGCGTTTCAAGTTCTCGAGGTCGGCTTCCACCGTGCCCGATTCGGGATGCCCTTCGGGAAAAGCGGCTACCGAGATCTCGAAGGGCGCAGCCTCGGTCAGACCGCGCACCAGGTCCGACGCGTAGGCATATCCGTCAGGGTGTGGCCGGTAAGGCCGCGCTTCCGGCGGGGCGCCGCCCGGCGGATCGCCGCCCGGCGGATCGCCGCGTAGCGCGACCATATGCCGTACCCCGTGGCGCCAGTAGTCCTGCGCGATGCCGGCGATTTCCGCGCGCGGTGCGCCGACACAGGTGAGGTGCGGCGCCACCACGAGCTGCGTATCGCGCAGCATGCGCATGACGCACTCGTGGGTGCGCGAGCGGGTCGAGCCATCGGCGCCGTAGGTCACGGAAACGAACCGTGGCTGCAGCGGCGCCAGGCGCTCGACCGCGGACCAGAGATGCGCGGCCGCTGCCTCATCGTTCGGCGGAAAGAATTCGAAGGACACTGCTACCGTATTCGGCATGACATTCACCCCAAAGCTCGAGGGAACCCTCTAGCTCAGCATGCAAGCGCTTGGGTTATGATTCAATCTCATTATCTTCATGGAAAGGATGAAACCGGCTCATGGCGACCACAGCCTTGGAATTCAGGCACATGGAGACGCTGGTGGCCTTGGCGGAGTGCGGAAACCTGTCGAAGGCGGCCGAACGTCTCTGTTTGACGCAATCCGCCTTGTCGCACCAGCTGAAAGCGCTGGAGGCCTATTATGGCGCCGCCGTGGTGGAGAAGAACGTGCGGCCGCTACGGTTTACGGCCATCGGTCAGCGATTATTGACCCTCGCGCGCGTGGTCCTCCCTCTGGTCGCCGAGGCGGCCCGAGATGTGGCGCGGCTCGCTCAGGGCCACGCCGGCCCGCTGCGCATCGCGGTGCAGTGCCACAACTGCTTCGACTGGCTGATGCCGGCGATGGACTCGTATCGGTCGCTCTGGCCCGAGGTCGAGCTCGACATCATTTCCGGCTTCGTGGTCGATCCGCTGCCCTTGCTCGAACGTGGCGAGGCCGAGCTCGCCGTCATCCACGATGAGCAGCAGCCGCATCCGCACGTGACCTTCAGCCCGCTGTTTCGCTACGCGAGCGTCGCCCTCATGAGTCCGCGGCACCGGCTCGCCGCGAAGAGTTGGCTCGAGGCGGCGGACTTCGCGGAGGAGACGCTCATCACCTATCCCGTGCCCGACGAAATGCTCGATGTGATGAAGCATTGCCTCATTCCCGCGGGGGTCAATCCCAAACGGCGCACCGCGGAGCTTACGGTCGCGATCCTGCAGCTCGTGGCGAGCGGGCGGGGCATCGCGGCGCTGCCCTCCTGGACGGTCGGCAACTACATCGAGCGCGGTTATGTGGTCTCGCGCCCCATCGGGCCGGACGGCCTGCGCTGCGAGCTGTACGCCGCCACTACTCACGCCGGCGCCGAGGCCGCTTATATCCGCGAGTTCATCGCGCTCACCCGCGCGCAAAGCCTCACGGAGCTCGCGGGGGTGTCTGCGCTTTAGCGCCCGCATAACCGTCGGTGAGCGTCTGCAGGAACGCGACGATGTCGTGGATCTCGGCGTCGTTCAGCGCCGGTTTGTCGCCCCGGCGCCGGTCGAGAGGCGGCTCGCTGTCGAGATTGCCCCAGTACTGCGCCGGGAGGTCGTCGAACTTCGCCACCCCGCCGCGGCGCGACTGCGGGTACCACTTTTGCGGCGCCGTGTCGCGCTCGGCGTAGAAGCGCACGACGTCCTCGAGCCGGTGAAAAACGCCGTTGTGAAAATACGATCGTTTGAGCGCAACATTGCGCAGCGATGGCGTGCGGAACAATCCGCAGTACGCCTGGACCCCTTTGAGGTCGGTACGGAGCGGCCCGCACAACCCGAGATCGTGGTAGCGCGGATCCGCGTTCGCACGGAGCGCCGGGTTGCGCGGCGCACCCAGCGCGGCGTAGCCGAAATCCGTGAACTGCGGGAACGCTCCTTGGCGGATTGCGCTGGGATGACAGCGTGCGCAGTTTCCCTTGGCCGGATCGTTGAAAGCCTCGAGGCCGCGCACCTGCTGCGCAGACAGCACCGCCCCGCGGCGCAAGTAGGCGTCGTACCTGCTGGTGTAGGGATAGAACACCTCGGGCGTCTGTTGGAAAGTTTCGAGCGCGAGCAGGACGCCCTTGAATACCAGCGCTGGGTCCGATAACACGCTGTCACCGAACACCTCGCGCAATCGCGCCGCGTAGGGCGCGCGACGCACCTTGTCGACGATTGCGTCGGGATTGGGATTCGCCATTTCGTACGGCGAGAACAGCGGCACGCGCGCCTGGTCGTGAGCGGACTGCGAGCGGCCGTCCCAGTTGCGCCCGCCGGCCGGCCCTTGATCGATGCCGTCGTCCCCGTCGGAGTCGAAGGAATGCAAAGAGAATGGCGGCACGTTCTGCGTGTACGTCAACGACGGCACGGCGCGCAACCCGGGGCGCGAGTTGCCGCCGCGCTGCAGCCGGTTCGCGGACGAGAACGCGTGCGCCGGGTCGTGGCAGGTCGCGCACGCCATCTTGCCGGAAGCCGAGAGCGACGGATCGAAGAAGAGCGCGCGGCCGAGGCCGCGGAGCGCCGCCGCCGACGGGACTTTCTCGAACGACTCCGCGTAGAACGGCGCCTTGCCGGCACACGCCTTGCCGGCACACGCCTCGCCGGCACACGCTTCGCCGGCACACGGCTCGCCCGCGCACACCTCGCCTGCGGGCGAGAGGCCCCACCCCGCCGCGAGCGCGAGGGCCAGCCAGCGCCGCGTCATCTCAGTGAACCGTGCTGCCGCCGTGACTCGAGGCGCCGGCATTGAAGATCCGGCCGACGTCCACGGCGTCGAACACGTAGGCGCGGTTGCAGAAGTCACAGCGCACCTCGACCTCGCCGCGCTCCGCCAGGATCGAGCGCGTCTCGACCTCTCCCAGCCCCTGCAGCATTCCCGCGACGCGCTCGCGCGAGCAGCGGCATCTGAAATACACCGGCGAGGGCTCGAACAGACGCAGATCGTCTTCGTTGAACAGCCGGTGCAGGATCTGTGCATCCGTCAGCGTGCCCAGCTCCTCGCGCGTCAGCGTATCGCCGATCAGCTGCACGCGCCGCCAGGCGTCATCGACGGCTGCAGCGTCCGCGTCCGCGCGCGCGCCGCCGCCCGGCAACCGCTGTAACAGCATCCCGGAGGCGCCGAGTTCGTCCGCGTACAGCCACAGCCGCGTGGGGAGCTGCTCGGAATTCTCGAAGTAGACCTGCAGCGAATCGGCCAGGCGCGCGCCGCTGATCGGCACGATGCCCTGGTAGCGCTGCGCTCCGTCGTCGGTCTCGAGCGTGACGGTGAGGTTCCCCGCGCCGATCAGATCGTTGATGCCGGTCTGGGATGCGCCGGGCGCCGCTCCGCCCTCCCCGCCCCCCGTCTCCTGATAGCGGGCCAATCCCCGCACGCCGAGCCCGCTGGTGCACTGGGCGAGCATGAGATGCACGAAGCCGTCGCCGCGCAATTGCAGCGAGAGCACACCGTCGAATTTGATCGTCGCCGCGAGCAGGAGCGAGGCCGCCACCGCTTCGCCCAGAACGCCGCGGATCGTGTTCGGATATTCGCGATGTTCGATCAGCGCGCGCCAGGCGGCGTCGAGATGCACCAGGTGTCCGCGGATCGGATAGTGCTCGAACACGAATCGGTGAAGGCAGTCCCGGTCATGCATGGGTTCGGGCTACTTCGGGCCGCCGGTCAGCTTCTTCTTGAGTAGCTCGTTGAGCTGCGCGGGATTCGCCTTGCCCGCGGTCGCCTTCATCACCTGCCCGACGAAGAATCTGAACAACTCGTCCTTGCCGCTCAAGTACTCGGCGAGCTGCTTGGGGTTGGCGGCGATCACGCTGTCGATCACGCCCTCGATGGCGCTCGAATCGGTGATCTGCTTCAGCCCCTTCTCCTCGATGAGCGCATCGGCCGATTTGCCGTCGGACCACATCGACTCGAAAACTTCCTTGGCGATCTTGCCTGAAATGGTTGCATCCACGATGCGCGTCAGAAGACCCGCCAGGGCTTCGGGCGAAACCCGTGAGCCGGCGATCTCAACATTGTCGCGATTGAGCGCACTCGACAGCTCGCCCATGACCCAGTTCGCCGCGAGCTTCGCCTGCGGCGCGCTACGCCCCGCGGTTCCTAGGGCGTCGACCACGGCCTCGAAATACGCGCCCATCTCGCGGCTCGCGGACAGCACTCCCGCATCGTAGGCCGACAGGCCGAATTCGCCCGCGAAGCGCGCGGCCTTCTCGTCGGGGAGCTCCGGCAACGAGCCGCGGACCGCATCGATGAAGGCGTCGTCGATCTCCACGGGCAAGAGGTCGGGATCCGGAAAGTAGCGGTAGTCGTTCGCCTCTTCCTTGGAGCGCATCGAGCGCGTCTCATTCTTGTCGGAGTCATACAGGCGCGTCTCCTGAACCACCTTGCCCCCGCCCTCGATCAGCTCGATCTGCCGCGCGACCTCGTACTGGATCGCCTTCTCGACGAAGCGGAACGAATTGAGGTTCTTGATCTCGGCGCGAGTGCCGAATTTCGCCGCGCCGCGCGGACGCACCGAGACGTTCGCGTCGCAGCGAAACGAGCCCTCCTGCATGTTGCCGTCGCAGATCTCGAGATAGCGCACCAGCGTGTGAATCTTCCTCATGTAGGCGACGGCTTCTTTCGCCGAGCGCATGTCCGGCTCGGAAACGATCTCGAGGAGCGGTGTGCCGGCGCGGTTCAAGTCGATGCCGCTCGCATTCGCGAGGCCCTCATGGAGCGACTTGCCCGCATCCTCCTCCAGATGCGCGCGCGTGACGCCGACCGTCTTGACCGCGCCGTCGTCGTAGAGAACCGTGATGGCTCCCTTGCCGACCACCGGATGCTCGTATTGGCTGATCTGGTAGCCCTTCGGCAGGTCCGGATAAAAGTAGTTCTTGCGCGCGAAAATCGATCGGTGCGCGATCTTCGCTCCAATGGCAAGCCCGAACTTGACCGCCATGCGCAACGCCTCACCGTTGAGCACCGGCAGCACCCCGGGATACGCGAGGTCGACCAGGTCGGCCTGCGTGTTCGGCAGAGCTCCGTATACGGTGGGCGAGCCGGAGAAGATCTTCGATTTAGTCGCGAGCTGCGCGTGGATCTCGAGGCCGATCACCACTTCCCAGTTGGCCATCACTGATACCCGTCGGGCGTGTGCAAGTGCCACTCGGTGGCGCGCTGATAATGGTGCGCCGCGGAGAGCAGCTTCGCCTCGGAGAAGTGCGGGCCTACGAGCTGCAGCCCCATCGGCAGTCCGTCGACGTACCCGCAAGGCGTCGATAGGCCGGGCAGGCCGGCGAGATTGGCGCCGATCGTGTAGATGTCGTTGAGGTACATGGTCACCGGGTCGTCGATTTTCGCACCGACGGCGAACGCCGGCGTGGGCGTGGTCGGTCCGGCGACCAGATCGACTTTCTCGAATGCCGCGCGAAAATCGTCCGTGATCAAGCGGCGGACCTTCTGCGCCTTGAGATAATACGCATCGAAATACCCGGCCGACAACACATAGGTGCCGGTCATGATGCGCCGCTTGACCTCGGCCCCGAAACCCTCGCCGCGCGAGCGCTCATAAAGATCGGTGAGGTCCGAGGGCGCAGCACAGCGGTAGCCGTACCGTACGCCATCGAAGCGCGAGAGATTCGACGAGCACTCGGCGGGTGCCACCACGTAATAAGTCGGGACCGACAGCGGCAAGTGCGGCAGACTCACTTCGACGGTTTCGGCGCCGAGCGAGGTAAAGAGCTTGAGCGCGTCCTGGATGAGCGTCGCATTGCGGCTCTCCAGACCGTCGAAGAACTCCCGCAACAAGCCGATTTTGAGGCCCTTGAGCGGCGCGTCCAACAGCGCCGGATAGTCCGGAACCGGCGCATCGACGCTGGTCGAGTCCTTCGGATCGAACCCGGCCATGACTTTGAGCACTTCGGCGGCATCGGCCGCGCTGCGGCTGAGCACGCCGGCCTGATCGAGGCTCGACGCAAACGCGATCATCCCGTAGCGCGAGACCCGCCCGTAGGTGGGTTTGACCCCCGTCAGGCCCGTGAGTGCGGCGGGCTGGCGGATCGACCCGCCGGTATCGGTTCCGGTCGAGTACGCCGCGAGTCGCGCGGCTGAGGCGGCCGCCGAACCGCCGGAGGACCCGCCGGGCACTTTGGTGGTGTCCCAGGGATTTCTCACCGGGCCGTAGTAGCTCGTCTCATTCGACGAGCCCATGGCGAATTCGTCCATGTTGGATTTGCCCAGCATCACCGCACCGGCCGCCTTGAGCCGGGTCACCACGGTGGCGTCGTAGGGCGCGACGAAATTGTCGAGCATGCGCGACCCGCAGCTCGTGCGAACCCCGTCGGTGCAGAAAATATCTTTATGAATGAGTGGGATGCCTAGCAGGCGCCCCCGTTCGCCGGCACCGAGCCTTGCGTCAGCGGCGGCCGCGCTCGAAAGTGCCTCGTCGGCTGTGACGGTGATCACAGCGTTCAAGCTCGGGTTGAGGCGCTCGATCCGCGCGAGGAAGTGCCGCGCGAGCTCGACGCTCGATATTTCTCTGTCAGCCAAGCGGTCGGCGAGCTCGCCGATGGAAAGGGTGTGCAACATCCGCCAAAAACCTCAAATCGACAGGGGGGTCTTACTCGATCACTCGCGGTACGATGTACAGGCCGGCTTGCACTCGCGGCGCATTGGCCTGGTATTTCTCGTGGTGGTCGGTTTCCGCGACCGCGTCCGGACGCAGCCGTTGGCGCTGCCCATCGAGCGGATGGGCCATCGGCGAGACATTTCCGGTATCGACGCTCGACAACTGGTCGACGAACTCGACGATGCTCGACAGGCTCGTTACGTACGAAGGGCTCTCTCGATCGGTGATCGATAGGCGCGCGAGGTGCGCGATCTTTTCGACGTCTTGACGGGTCAGGCTCATATGAGTTGCTGAAAATGCGCGCGAGTGCGCAGAAATAAGCGTATCGGATCATACACGTTGCCTTGCTGAAAGTCGTGTCGGTTGTTACATTACCGCAACTTTTTTCAACCCCTTCCGCACTCGAAAAACCCCATGTTCAAACGCCTTAGAGGTTATTTCTCCAATGACCTCTCAATCGATCTTGGAACCGCGAATACCCTGATTTACGTGCGCGAGCGGGGCATCGTGCTCAACGAGCCTTCGGTCGTCGCGGTGCAGGACGAGCCCACGCGCGGCGGCAAGATCATCGTGGCGGTGGGCGTCGAGGCGAAGAACATGTTGGGCAGAACGCCCGGCCACATCACCGCGGTGCGCCCCATGAAGGACGGCGTCATTGCGGATTTCACCTACACCGAGAAAATGCTGCAGTACTTCATCAAGAAGGTACACGGCAACCGATTCCTGAGCCCGAGCCCGCGAGTGCTCGTGTGCGTACCGTTCGGCTCGACCCAGGTCGAGCGCCGGGCCATCAAGGAATCCGCCGAGGGCGCTGGTGCGCGCAGCGTCGACATCGTGCCTGAGCCCATGGCGGCTGCGGTCGGCGCCGGCCTGCCGGTCCAAGAGGCCCGCGGCTCGATGGTGCTCGACATCGGGGGCGGCACCTCGGAAGTGGCCGTCATATCGCTGAACGGCATCGTGTATGCGGCGAGCGTGCGCATCGGCGGCGACAAGTTCGACGAGGCGATCACCAACTATGTTCGCCGCAATTACGGCATTCTGATCGGCGAAGCCACGGCCGAGCGTATCAAGCTCGAGATCGGCTCGGCCTACCCCGGTCAGCAGGTGCGGGAGATCTCGGTCAAGGGCCGCAATCTCTCCGAGGGGGTGCCGCGCAGCTTTACGCTCAATTCGAATGAGATCCTGGAGGCGCTGCAAGAGCCGCTGCAGGGCATCGTTGGCGCCGTCAAGCAGGCCCTCGAACAGACGCCGCCCGAGCTCGGCGCCGACGTCGCCGAGCGCGGCATCGTACTCACCGGGGGTGGGGCCCTGCTGCGCGATGTCGACAAGCTTCTCATGGAAGAAACGGGATTGCCCGTGGTGGTAGCGGACGATCCGCTCACCTGCGTCGCTCGAGGCGGCGGCCGGATCCTCGAGCTCACCGAGGAGCACGGACCAGGCATCTTCGGACTGGAGTAATGCAAGCGACTAGGGTAGCTCCCCATGGTCGCCTTTCGTAGTACCGATGCATCGGGGCGAGCGTCTGGGCTGCTGCTCCGCTGCGTGCTGTACGCCCTGTTGGCGCTCGGACTCATCATCGTCGACAAGCGCTACGACCACCTCGGCCGCATCCGACGCTTCTTGTCAGTTGTCGCTTATCCGGTGCAAGTCGCGGTCGCGAGCCCGTTCGAGGGTTGGAACTGGTTTCGCGAGAGCGTGTCCACCCGCGACGCACTTCGCTCCGACAACGTCAGACTGCAAGCGGAGCTGCGTCTCGCGGAGTTCAAGCTGCAGCGCTACGAGGCACTGGAGGCCGAGAGTCAGCGTCTGCGGGCCCTGCGCGACAATACCGCGGGGGTCGCCGATCGGTTCGTTATCGGCAACATCATGGACGTCGATCTCGATGCGTTCCGCGAGCGCGTGCTGGTCGACAAAGGCGCCCGCGATGGGTTGTTCGTCGGGCAAGCGGTGCTCGATTCGGGCGGCGTGTTCGGGCAAGTTGCACGGGTCGGGGAGCTTACGAGCGAGGTCATCCTGGTGAGCGACCCGGCCCACGCGATACCCGTGCAGATCAACCGCAACGGGCTTCGCACCATCGCGGTCGGCACCGGCGATACATCGCGCTTGAAGCTTCCTTATCTGCCCACCAGCGCCGACGTGGTGGCGGGCGACCTCCTGGTCACCTCCGGTCTCGGCGGCGGCTTCCCGCCGGGATACCCGGTGGGAACGGTGGCCTTGGTGAAGCGCGACTCGTCGCAGTCGCTGGCCGACGTCGATATCCGGCCCGCCGCCGCGCTCGACCGCTCGCGCGAGCTCATGTTCGTCTGGCTGAAGCCAAGCGCCGTCCTGCCGAGCACGGCGGCCGCGCCTGCCCTCGGCGCGGCAGCGGCCGCCTCCGGCGCAACTCACGCTCCCGCGCCCGCCCCGGCACTCCCGGCGGCGGCTCCGGGCCCCGCAGCGCACGACAAAGCGGCCACGACCGCGCCCGCAAAGCCTGGTCGAGACGGCCGGCCATGATGCGCGAGGATCAAGTCCGTCGCATGCCGATGGCGCTCTCGGCGCTGGGCGCGCTGGCGCTCGCCATCATCCCGCTGCCGACGGCCCTCGATGCGCTGCGCCCGGATTTCCTGGTACTGGTGGTTTTTTATTGGTCGATCGAGTCGCCACGCGCCGGCGGTCTCGCTCTGGCGTTCTTCGCAGGCCTCGCGCTCGACGTGATCAATGGCGTGGTGCTCGGCCAGCATGCGCTCGCGCTCACGCTCATGGCGGCGTGGGCGACGCATCTGCGCCTCAGATTGCGCGTATTCTCGATCTTGTCGCAGACGCTCACGATCTTTGCGCTGCTCACGGGGTATCAGTTCATCTTGTTCTGGGTGGACGGCGCGACCGGCAATCCGGTCACGAGTTTCGGGCGTTGGCTCGCGCCGGTGATCAGCGCTGCGGTCTGGCCCTTGTTCGCGAGCGCGCTGAGCCGTCTGCGCGAACGATGACGGTCGCTAAGGAGGCGCGCTCATGATCTTCGACGAATTCTCACCGTCGCGCACCCGCCGCACACTGACCGCCGGCGGGCGAGCCCTGCGCGCGCTCGGGCTGGACGGACCGTTGACGGGTGTGCTGGCGCTCATCGTGTGCATCGGTATCCTCGTCGTCTACAGCGCCTCCGGTCAAAACGTCAAAATGGTCGAGCACCACCTCGCCAACATCGCCATCGCCGTGACCGCTATGCTGGCGCTCGCGAAGCTGACGACGCCGCAGTATCTGCGCCTGTTCTCGCCCGCCGCCTACATCATCGGCATCTTGCTCCTGGTCGTGGTCGCGGTGACCGGTCACATCGGCAAGGGCGCGCAGCGCTGGCTGGACATCGGCTTCCTGCGCTTTCAGCCGTCCGAGATCATGAAGCTCGCGGTGCCCATGATGTGCGCCTGGTACATGCACGAGCGCCCGCTTCCGCCGACGTTCTTCGACCTTCTGGTCATGGGCGTGCTCATCATGATTCCGACCGCCATGATCGTGGTGCAACCCGACCTTGGGACCGCGCTGCTGATTGCCGCCTCCGGACTCATCGTCATGCTGCTCGCCGGCATGCAGTTTCGAATCATCTTGGTCTCCATCCCACTGCTCGGCGCCGCCGCATGGGGCGCCTGGCACGTGATCCACGACTATCAGCGGCAGCGCATCCTCACGTTCTTGAATCCCGAGACCGACCCACTCGGGGCCGGATATCACATCATCCAGTCCCAGATCGCAATCGGCTCGGGTGGGGTGTTCGGCAAGGGCTACATGAACGGCAGCCAGGCGCAGCTCGAGTTTCTGCCCGAGCGCTCGACCGATTTCATCTTCGCTGTCATCGGCGAAGAATTCGGGCTGCTCGGCCAGCTGCTCATCCTGACGCTCTACGGCGTGGTCATCGGGCGGGCGCTGTATCTCGCGATGCAAGGCCAGGACACGTTTGCGCGCCTTACCGGCGGGGCGATCGCGCTCTCGTTCTTCGTGTATGTGTTCGTGAACTCCGGGATGGTGAGCGGCGTTCTACCGGTGGTCGGCGTGCCGCTGCCTCTCATCAGCTACGGCGGCACGTCCATGGTGACTCTGCTCGCCGGATTCGGAATCTTGATGTCACTGCATTCGCACCGCAAGCTCATCGGATCGTAGGAGCTCGGGTGGCGCGCACGACTCATCGTTCAATGGCTGTGCTCCTCGCGTTGGGTCTCGCGTGCGCGGGCGCGCATCCCGCACGCGCTCTCGATACCCACCGCGCCGATGTAAAGAGCTTCATCGAGGAGATGGTGCAGCAGTACTCCTTCAAAAAGCATGCGCTGCGCAAGCTCCTCGCGGGTGCCCAGAGTCAGCCCGCGATCCTCGACGCGATGGAGCGCCCGGCGGAGAAGGCGAAGCTCTGGTACGAGTATCGGCCAATATTCGTGAGCGACCGGCGCATCCGGGAGGGCGTCGAATTCTGGGTCGCGCACCGGCAGGATCTCGATCGCGCGAGCATCAACTCGGGAGTCGCTCCGGAGTATATCGCGGCCATCCTCGGAGTCGAGACGTACTACGGTCGGCTCACCGGCAATTACCGCGTGCTCGACGCGCTCGCAACCCTTGCGTTCGACTACCCGCCGCGCGCCAAATTCTTCCGCGACGAGCTCGAGCAATACCTCCTGCTCACGCGCGATTTCAACATGGACCCGGTGGCGCTCAAGGGCTCCTACGCCGGCGCAATGGGCGCGCCGCAGTTCATGCCGTCGAACTATCGGCGCTACGCGGTGGACGCGGATGCGGACGGGCGCGTCGACTTATGGGGCAACTGGTCGGACGTGTGCGCGAGCGTCGGCAACTACCTCAAGGGGCACGGATGGAACGCGAGCGAGCCGGTGCTCGCGGAGGCCAGCGTGGATCCCGGCAAGGCAGCCGAGCTCGATGGGCGCAAGCTCGCCTTGGATGAGACAGTGGGCTCGCTCAAGGCCCAGGGCGTGAACTTCGACACCTCGATGCCGCCGGAGACCCCAGCCATGTTGATCGCCGTGGATGAGTCCGACGGTCTGCACTGGCGGGTGGGGTACAACAACTTCTATGTCATCACGCGCTACAACCACAGCATCCTTTACGCGATGGCCGTGTCGGATCTCGCCGCCGCGGTCAAGCAACAGGTGTTGATCAACGACGCGCCGCAGGATGCGGCCGTGGACGCTGCGAAACCGTGATCTCATCACGGCTCGCGCTGCCCTGCTCGCTCACCGCCGCCTTGAGCCTAGCCTTGAGCGGCTGCTTCTCGGCGCGCGAGGCGCCTGCTCCGCCACCTGCGCGCATCCCGCCGGCGCAGACCCCGCCGCCCGCCGCCCGAGATATTGCCGACGCGGTGCCGCGCTATGAGCCGCGCTCCCCATACGGCAATCCGCCTTTCTACGATGTCTTCGGCAAGCGCTATTTCGTGCTGTCCTCGAGCGCCGATTACGTCGAGCGCGGGGTCGCCTCCTGGTACGGACCGGGATTTCACAAGATTCGCACCTCGACGGGCGAGATCTACGACATGTACGGCATGACCGCGGCCCACAAGACGCTGCCGCTGCCGGCTTACGTGCGGGTCACCAACCTGCAGAACGGGCGCAGCATCGTGGTGCGCGTCAACGACCGCGGTCCGTTTGTCGGCAACCGCATCATCGACCTGTCCTATACGGCCGCCGCCAAGCTCGACATGCTGCGAAACGGCACGGCCATGGTCGAAGTGCGCAGCGTCGGGCCGATTACCCTTCCCGGCGAAGTCGTTGCCGCAGGCGCAGCGGCCGGCGCCCCGCCGGCAGGTTCAGCGTCCCTCGCCCTCGCGAGCGCAGCCGTCGCTGCCCCACCGATCGCGGGAGATCCGGCCGTCGCGGCCCCGGGAAATCCGCCGAACCCAGCTCCGATCGCTCCGGCGCCGATCACCTCCGCACCGGCGGCCGCCCTCTATGTCCAGGCCGGCGCGTTCGCCGATCCCGCGAACGCCGAGCGCCTCGCGATGAGACTGCGGGGCGGAACCTTTGGGACGGTGTTCATACGCGACGACACCATCGCCGGGCGGAGGCTCTACCGAGTGCGCATCGGCCCGGTTCCTGATGTTCCGCAGTTCGACCGCATCGTCGCGGCTCTCGAGCAGGCCGGCGTGCGCGATGCGCACCTCGCGCTTGATTAGCCTTCGATTTTCTCTGCGCCGATTGTCCGACTACACTCTACAACTTTCATTTCAAGGTTCCACCATGCTTCGTGTATTGCCGAGCTTCTTGCTGCTTTCCGCACTCGCCTCGCTGTGCTTCGGCGCCGATACGCCCAAGCCGGCCGCGCCTCAGCCGGCCGCGCCTCAGCCGGCCGCGCCTCAGCCGGCCGCGCCCATCCCGACCGCCCCGACGGTCGATGCAAAGTCCTACATTCTGGTTGATTATCGAACCGACAAGACCCTCGCGGCGCTCGAGTCCACGGCGCGCATGGAGCCTGCGAGCCTGACGAAGCTGATGACCGCGTATATCGTCTTTCTGAAACTCGCGGCGGGGGAATTGAAGCTCCAGGATCCTGTCGTCGTGAGCGAGCACGCCTGGCGGTCCGAGGGCTCGCGCACCTTCATCGAACTCGGCAAGCCGGTTCCGGTCGAGTTCCTGATTCTCGGAATGATCGTGCAATCGGGGAACGACGCCACGATCGCGCTGGCGGAGCGGATCGGGGGCACCGAGGAGACGTTCGCGCAGCTCATGAACTCGAACGCGCAGCGCCTCGGCATGGTCGGTACGCATTTCGAGAACAGCTCCGGACTGCCGTCGCCCAATCACTACACGACGGCCCGCGACATGTCCTTGCTCGCGATTTCCATGATCCGCGACTTTCCCCAATTTTATAAGTACTACTCGGTGCGCGAGTTCGAGTACAACGGCATCAAGCAGCAGAATCGCAACGGTTTGCTCGAGAAGGATCCGACCGTCGACGGTCTGAAGACCGGGCATACCGATTCCGCCGGCTATTGCCTCGTGACCTCGTCGCTGCGCGATGGGATGCGCCTGATATCCGTGGTCCTCGGCTCGAGCAGCATGAAGGCGCGCGAGAACGCCAGCGCCGCGCTCCTGAACTATGGCTTCTCTTTCTACGACACCAAGCTGGTCGCGAAAGGCGGCACGAAGCTCGCTTCGACGCCCGTGTGGAAGGCCGAGGTCTCGCCGGTGGACGTCGGCATCAAGGACGATCTCTACATCACCTTGCCGCGCAGCCAGTCGGGCGACATCAAGACGGCGGTCGATCTCAAAACGCGCCTGATCGCACCTCTGGGACGCGACGCGGATGCCGGGCAACTGCACGTGTCCACCAGTGCCGGTCCGCTGGCGACAGAACCCCTGCATCCCCTGACCGCCGTCGCCGAGGGCGGCTGGTGGCGCCGGATGATCGACACCATCAAACTCTGGTTCGCGTGATGCCGCTGCCCGTCTGTTACCTGAACGGCGGGTATTTGCCCTTGGGCGAGGCCCGCGTGTCGCCGCTCGACCGGGGTTTTTTGTTCGCCGACGCCGTCTACGAGGTCATACCCGTCTACGGCGGGCGGCCGTTCCGGCTGCGCGAGCACCTGGATCGTTTGACGCGCAGTCTTGCGGGGATCCGCATGGCGCCGCCCCTCTCGCATGCCGAATGGGCAGAGGTATGTCGGGAGCTCGTCATGCGTAACGGCGGCGGAGACCAGTACCTCTACCTACAGGTGACCCGGGGCGCCGAGTACGGCCGCAACCACGCGTGGCCGGAAAATATGAAGCCGACGCTCTTCGCCTACACCAACTCGCTCGAGCCCGCGTCGGGGAAATGGCTCGAACAAGGCGTGGCGGCGGTCACCGCCGCGGATACCCGCTGGGCACGGCGGGACATCAAGTCGACCGCGTTGCTCGCGAACGTTCTGCTCAAGCGGCTCGCGGTCGATGCCGGCGCCTTCGAGACCATCATGATGGAGGGCGGCGAGCTCACGGAAGGGTCTTCGACCACGGTGCATGTGATCGAGAAGAGCGAAATCCGCACCCCGCCGAACAGCCATCACATTCTCCCTGGCACGACGCGCGACGTGGTCGGCGAGCTGGCCGCGCGCCTTGGACTGACGGCTCGCAGTTGCCGCATTCCCGAGGCTGAGCTCAAACGCGCGGACGAGATCTGGCTCGGGTTCTCAACGCGCGGCCTCCTTCCCGTGACCACCCTGGACGGGCGCGCGGTCGGCGACGGCAAGCCGGGGCCCGTTTTTTGGCGCATGCATGGGGCGTTCGTCGACTACATCCGCGAGCTCGCGGACACTCCGGCGTTATGAGCGGCGCGAAACCCATGGAGTTTCCCTGCGAGTTCCCCATCAAAGTCATGGGCCGCCACGACAGCGAGCTCAAGGGCCTGACGCGCGAGATTGTCGAGCGGCACACGGGTCCGCTCGCCGAGTCGAGCGTGCGCGTGCGCACCAGCACCGACGGCAACTTCCTCGCGGTGACTTTCGTCGTGACCGCGACCAGCCGCGAGCAGCTCGATGCGATTTACCGCGAGCTTACCTCCTGTAAGGCGGTGTTGATGGCGCTGTGAGGGCGCGCACCGGTGCGCTCGAAGCCCAGCTGCCTGACCAGATGCGGCGCGACACCGGCGCCCGCCGCCGCCGCGCACGACACGGCGGCGAGATCGCAGAGGCGCGTGACCTGAAGACCCGGATACCCGCATACGTTGATCCGCTCGAAAGGCTCGAGATCGAGCGATACATTGAGCGCCATGCCGTGGTAGCTCGACCCACGGCGGATCCTGAGGCCTACGCTCGCAAGCTTGGCGTCGCCGACGTATACGCCCGGCGCCTCGCGTGATCCGCGCGCCACCACTCCCATCTCGGCGGCATACGAGATGACCGCATTTTCGAGCGCGACGACGAGTTGCCGCACATTCATGGGACGCCGGCGCAGGTCGATCAGCGGGTAGATCACGAGCTGGCCGGGACCATGGTAGGTCACCTGTCCGCCGCGATCGATCTGCAGCACCGGGATATCGCCCGGTGCGAGTAGGTGCGCGCGGCTCGCGTTCTGCCCCAACGTGAAGACCGGCGGGTGCTCGAGAAACCAGATCTCATCGCGCGTCGACGCATCGCGCTCGTCCGTGAAGCGCTGCATCGCGCGCCAGGTCTCCTCGTAGGGAACGAGCCCGAGGTGCCGAACAAGCGGCGCCTCGCTCACACCGGTAGTCCCGCGTTGTTGCGAGCGAGCACGCGCTCGGCGCGGTAGCTCGAGCGCACCAAAGGCCCGGACACACACTCGAGGAATCCCAGCTCGAGCGCCCAATCGCGGTAACGCGTGAACTCGCCCGGCGTCACGAAGCGCTCGACCGCAAGATGATTGGGCGTCGGCCGCAGATACTGGCCGAGCGTGAGGATGTCGACCGCGGCGCGGCGCAGATCGCGCAGGGTCGCGCGAATTTCATCGTCCGTCTCGCCGAGGCCGAGCATGAGGCTCGTCTTGGTCAACACAGCGGGCCGATAGTTCTTGGCGGCATCGAGCACGCCGATGGTCTGCCAGAAGCCCGCGCGCGCATCGCGCACCGGGTGAGTGAGCCGCTCGACCGTCTCCACGTTCTGTGCGAACACATCAAGGCCCGAATCGAGAACGGTACGCACGTCGCGGATCACACCTGCGAAGTCCGGCGTCAGCGCCTCGACGGCGGTGCCGGGGGTTCGGCGCTTGATCGCGCGGATCGCCGCGGCGTAATGGGCGGCGCCGCCGTCCTCGAGGTCATCGCGGTCGACCGAGGTGAGCACCACATATTTGAGGCGCATCAACTCCACCGAGCGCGCGACATTCTCGGGCTCCTCGGCATCGAGCCAGCCGCGCGGATTTCCAGTGTCCACCGCGCAGAATCGGCAGGCGCGCGTGCACACCGCACCCATGAGCATGATGGTGGCCGTGCCGGCGTTCCAGCACTCCCCGATGTTCGGGCACTTGGCTTCCTCGCACACCGTGCTCAAGCGGTGCTCGCGGACGATTTCCTTCACGGCCGTGAACGCGGCGCCCCCCGGCATCCGCGCGCGCAGCCAGGGCGGCTTGCGGTCGCCGGCGGTGGGCGCGTCGGTCGCTTTGATGCCGTCCTTTATCGCCGTAAAACCCTGATTGGTAACATATTTGTCACCACTTCTGGGTGGCCGCGGATGATCCAGGATGGGGATACCTTTAAATTCCGCCATGGCTCATTCTACCGTATGAGGGCGTTCAGGGCCTTCAGCCGGTCTGGGGTGCCGACATCCTCCCAGACCCCCATGTAGAGCTCGGCGGAGCAGCGTCGCGCGGCCATAGAGCGCAGCAGCAGGGGTTTCAACGGAAACACGCCGTCGACGCAGTGGGCGAAGAACTGCGGGCGATATACGGCGATGCCGGAGAAGGTGTACTGCAGCGGCGCGCTCGGCACCGCGAGTCCGTGCTCGAGCCCGAAATCTCCTTGCCGGTGCTGAGGCGGATTCGGCACCAGAACCAGGTGCGCCTCGCGGCCCGGCGCCAAGGCCGCGTGCGCGAGCGGGTAGTCGGTGAATACATCGCCGTTCAGCACCAAGAAAGCGTCGGGCCCGAGCCGCGGCAAGGCGCGGAAAATTCCGCCGGCGGTCTCGAGCGCGTGCGGCGCTTCCTCGCTGTAATCGATCCGCACGCCGAAGCGCGCGCCATCTCCGAGGTAATCCCGGATCATCGATCCGAGCCACGCCAGATTGATGACGATCTCCACGATCCCGGCGTGCGCGAGGCGCTCGATGTGGTACTGGATGAGCGGCTTGCCGCGTATCTCGAGCAGCGGCTTGGGGGTGCGGTCGGTCAAGGGACGCAGCCGCTCGCCGCGTCCGGCGGCGAGGATCATCGCCTTGCGCGGGCGATCGAGCGACTCGCTCATGCAGCGACGGTGCGCGCTTGCGCGATTCGAAAGGCGGGATCGATGCGCGTGTCGATGTAGCGGGCAAACTCAGTGGTCTCGGGGTAGCGCGCCGCGGCGTCGCGCGCATACGCGAGCACGCGCGGCAGATCCTTGAGATATCCCGGCTTGCCGTCGCGATAGTAGAGCCGGGCGAATATGCCGAGAACCTTGATGTGCCGTTGCAGGCCCATGAGGTCGAACCAGCGCACGAACTCGCCCTCGTCGGCGCCGAGCGGGAAGCCCGCTGCGAGCAGCCGCTCGCGGTATCCGAGCAGCCAGCGGCTCACGCGCTCGGGCGGCCATGCGATGTAGCAATCCTTGAGGAGCGAGACCGCATCGTAGGTTACCGCGCCGCGCACCGCATCCTGGAAATCGAGGATCCCGGGATTGTCCGAAGGCGTAAACAGGAGATTGCGCGAGTGGTAGTCCCGGTGCACGAAGGTCGCAGGCTGCGCGAGCGCGGACTGTTCGAGGAGCGTGAACAGCCGATCGAGCATCGCGCGCTCGTTAGACCCGGCGGGCTCTCCGAGATGGCGGGCAATGAACCACTCCGGCATGAGATCCATTTCGCGACGAAGCACCGCGCGGTCGTAAGGCGGCAGGGCGCGCGACGCCTCCCCGCCGCGGGTCTGCAAGCGCACCAGCGCTTCGAGCGCGTCGCTATACAGCCTATCGACGTCGCGCCCCGCATTGAGTTCGTCGAGATACTGACGGGTGCCGAGATCCGACAGGAGCAAGAACCCCTCGCGCATGTTGCGCGCCAAAATCAACGGCACGTTCAATCCCATGCCGGAGAGAGCGCGCGCGACGCTCACGAACGGATCGAGCGCCTCCTTGTCGGGGGGTGCATCCATCACGATGTAGCTATCCGAGCCGCGCGTCAGCCGGAAGTAGCGGCGAAAGCTCGCATCGGCCGAGGCCGGCTCGATCCGCCTGTCCGCGAATCCGAGGTCATCCGCAACCCAGCGAGTCAAGAGCGCGAGGCGGGAATCGCTTGCATCCATTAGACCCATGCTTGACCATTCGGACACCGCACATGCGGCGGTCAATTATACCGACTGAGGAACCCCCGATTTAGCCCATGGCTTCTCACCTTCGAGCCGCATTGGCAGTCGTTTCATGCTTTTTGGCGGCCTCTGTGGTCCGCGCGGGCGATATGTGCCCCGCGCCGCCCAAGCGCAAGCCGCCTCCCGCCGCCATCATCCCCAGCGGTGATCACCGCATCCGCACCGAGAGCGACGGGGCCTCGCTCACCGCAGACGGCTTTGCCGTGCTGACCGGACACGTGCTGGTCCGGCAGGACGAGCGCCGGATCTCCGCCGACCAGGTCACTTACGACCAGAAGACCGGCAAGGTCACGGTGAAAGGCTCGGTCGACTTCGAGGATCCGCGGCTCGGTGTCAAGAGCGACTCGGGTGCCTACGACGCGTTGGGCGGCGCCGATTTCGAGCATGCCAACTTCCAGATTTTCGAGCGCAACGGGCGCGGCTTCGCCAGCGAGATGGCGGTGCAGCCCGACGGCAAGGTGGAAATGGCGCGCGTGCGCTACACCACCTGCCCGGTGGGCAATGAGGATTGGATGATCCAGGCCTCCTCGATCAAGCTCGACACGGAGGGCGAGCAGGGCGTGGCGCACCAGGTGGTCATGCGCTTCAAGGACGTGCCGATCTTCTATACGCCGTATATCGCGTTCCCGCTTGGCGATGAGCGCCAGAGCGGCTTGCTGTTCCCGAGCTTCGGCCATTCGGGCAACAACGGCTATCAGTTCGAGGTTCCGTACTACTTCGATCTCGCGCCGAACTATGACGCGACAGTCACGCCGGGCCTTATGTCCCGCCGCGGCGTGCAGCTCGGCGGCGAATTCCGCTTTCTCACCGAGAGCTCGCACGGCCAGATCGAGGAGAATTTTTTGCCGGACGATGCCGTCGAGCACAGCGACCGGGCCTATGTGCACATCACCGACGTCACCGGCCTTGGAGCCGGTCTGCGCTTCGATACCGATATCGCGAGCGTGAGTGACAGCAACTATTTCAGCGACTTCGCGGTCGGCGCGGATCAGACCAGCGTGACCTTCCTCGAGCGCCGCGCCGAGCTCCTCTATTACGACGACGCCTGGCGGATACGCGCCCAGCTGCAAAACTTTCAGACCATCGACACCGCGATCGACGCGGGCGACCGCCCGTATTCACGTGTACCACGCGTCGAGGCGTACGGCCTGTTCCCGCTGATCGGCCCACTGGAATTCGCGCTATCGAGCGAGGTCACCAATTTCTTGCGCGAGGTGGGTCCCACCGGCGTGCGCGCGGACATCTCTCCGGAGCTGCGCTGGGAGCAGCGCGGGGCGGGCTATTTCTTCGTACCGGCCGCCGGCTACCACTTCACGCAGTATGACCTGCAGAACGCGGCCGTCGGCGAACCCAGTACACCGAGCCGCGCGCTGCCGTACGCGAGCCTCGACACGGGACTCGTCTTCGAGCGGGATGCGGGCGCGCAGGGGCAGCGCACGGAGACTCTGGAGCCGCGCCTCTTCTACACCTATATCCCATACCGCAATCAGAACGAGTTGCCGCTGTTCGACAGCGGGCTCCCGGACCTGAACCTGGTCGAGCTGTTCCGCACCAACCGCTACGTCGGGGACGATCGGATCGGCGATGCGAATCAGCTGGCGGCCGCCCTCACCACCCGGCTCTTCAATGAATCGAGCGGGACGCAATACCTATCGGCCACCATCGGCCAGATCCGCTATTTCGAGCTGCCGCGCGTACTGCTTCCCGAGGAGATCACGCAGACCTTGCCCGGCCAGACGCTCGTGACGCTCCCCGGACAGCCGACGCAGGTGATCCTGCCTGGTCAGAACCTTCCCACCTTGCCGGGTCAAACGCTCGCCACCGCGCCGGTCGAGACGGCGCAGGTCTACCATGCCTCGGACATCATCGGCGAAGTCTCGGTGACCGCCTACAAGCACTGGACTCTCAATCTCGACTACCAGTGGAATCCGTACACATCACAGACCGACAAATCCGAGATCCTGCTGCAATACCGCCCCGATCCCTCCCGGGTGGTGAACGTCGGCTACCGCTTCCAGGAAGACATCCTCAAGCAATATGACGTCTCGTTTGCGTGGCCCATCGCCGGCCGCTGGAACACCGTCGGGCGCTACGTGTACTCGATCCAGGACCGCCAGCTCATCGAGCAGCTGGCGGGATTCGAGTACAAAAGCTGCTGCTGGCGCGTGCAGGTGTTGCAACGGCGCTACTTGACCAACCGGACCGGAGGACTCGACACCTCGATTGCATTACAATTGGAACTCACGGGCCTAAGCTCGGTCGGAAAGCGCTCGGATGCCCTATTGTCGAAGGAGATAAGCGGGTACTCGACGCGCGATCCCGACGCGGATTCGGGTTACTAGCCCGACGCAGAGTATTTAGCGCCCCCATTCGAAACGAAGCGAGCCTATGCGAAACCTGGCGGTTGTGTGCGGAGTTGTGATTCTCGTCATCTGGGGCGCGCCCGCTGCCTTGGCCCAGACCCGCGACATCGGCGTGCACGGCGAGTTGCTCGACCGCATCGCGGCCGTCGTGAACGACGGCCTGGTCCTCCGCAGCGAGCTCGACGAGCAAATGGAAGCCGTCACACGGCGGCTGCAGGAACAGAAAGTCGAGCTGCCCCCCGAGAGCGTGCTCCGGCAGCAGGTGCTGGAGCGGTTGATCCTGCAGGAGATCCAGACGCAGCGCGCCAAACACGTCGGCTTGACCATCTCCGACGAGCAGCTCAACGGCGCATTGCAGGAAATCGCCCAGCGCAACAAGATTCCGTTCGACGAGCTGCCCACCGCGCTCGCCGCGCAAGGCGTCGACTACAAGCAGTACCGCGAAGGTATGCGCAAGGAGCTCACGCTGAGCACCTTGAGGCAGCGCGACGTCATCGCGCACATCAACGTATCTCCCCACGAGCTCGAGCAATTTCTCGCGCGCCAGCAATCGGCGGCGGCCAACGACGAGTTCAACGTCTCGCACATCCTCCTGTCGCTGCCTGCCGCGGCCACGCCTCAACAGCTCGACGACATAACCAAGAAGGCGGCAGACATCGCCGCGCGCGCATCGAAGGGCGAGGACTTCGGACAGCTCGCGATTGCGAATTCCAACAGTCAAACGGCGTTGGACGGCGGGCAGCTCGGCTGGCGCAAGGGCGCGCAGCTGCCGCAGTTCATCCTCGACCTCGTGACCAAGATGAAACCCGGCGAGGTGAGCCTGCCGGTGCGCACGCCGAGCGGCTTTCACATCGTCAAGCTCAACGAGCGCCGCGGGGGCGAGACCCAGGTAATCGTCAACCAGATCCACGTGCGCCATATTCTCATGAAGACCAACGAGCTCGACGACGACGCCACCGTGCGCGAGAAGCTGGCGAAAATTCGCCAGCGCATCTTGAACGGCGAGGATTTCGCGGGCATCGCCTCCGCGACCTCCCAGGACCCGGGTTCCGCGCCGGACGGTGGCGACCTCGGCTGGAGCGGCCCCGGAACGTTCGTGCCGGAATTCGACAAGGCCATAGCCGATCTGAAACCGAACGAGATCAGCGAGCCGTTCAAGACCCGCTACGGCTGGCACATCGCGCAGATGCTCGGAACCCGCACCTACGACAGCACCGACGATGTGCGCCGGCAAAAGGCCTTTGCCGCGATTCGCGAGAGCAAGGCCGACGAAGAGACCGAGCTTTGGCTCCGCCGGCTTCGCGACGAGGCTTTCGTCGAAATCAAGATGTAGGCGCGCGCACGCGGTGTACGTCCCGCGCATCGTCGTCACTTCAGGTGAGCCGGCCGGCATCGGACCGGATGCCTGCGTCGCGCTCGCAGAGCACGAATGGCAGGCCGATCTCGTGGTGGCGGCCGACGCCTCGCTCATGAAGTCGGCGGCGGCCGCACTCGGGCTTGCGCTCACGATCGAAATCTACGACGGATCAGCCCCGCCGACCGCGCATCGCCCGGGCGTCCTCAAAGTGCTGCACATTCCGACCGCGCAACCGGTGGTCGCGGGGATGCTCGACCTGCGCAATGCGGGCTACGTCATCGCGATGCTCGATCGAGCCTGCGACGGATGCGTGAACGGCGAGTTCGCCGCGATGGTCACGGCGCCCGTGCAGAAGAGCACGCTCATGGACGCGGGCTTCGCGTTCACCGGACATACCGAGTACCTTGCCGCGAGGACGCGCGCCGCCCTGCCCGTCATGCTGCTGAAGAGTGAGAGATTGGCCGTTGCGCTCGTGACCACCCACCTGGCGCTTTCCGATGTGCCGCGCGCGATCACCGCGGAACGGCTGCGAGCGACGCTCAAGATCGTCCACACCGACCTCGAGCGCCACTTCGCGGTGGCGGCTCCGCGTATCGCGGTGCTGGGGCTTAATCCCCACGCGGGGGAATCCGGGCATCTCGGCCGCGAGGAGATCGAGGTGATCGAGCCGGTCATAAGGCAATTGCGGAGTGAGGGGCTCGACGTGCGCGGGCCGATTCCGGCCGACACGGCATTCACGCCCCGGTCACTGGCAGAAACCGATGTCGTGGTCGCCATGTATCACGACCAGGGCTTGCCGGTCGTCAAGCACGACGGATTCGGCCATGCAGTGAACGTGACTCTCGGATTGCCTATCCTGCGCACCAGCGTCGATCACGGCACGGCGCTCGCGCTCGCCCGAACAGGCAACGCGGACACCGGCAGTCTCCGGGCGGCACTTGCGCTCGCAATCGATCTTGCGAGCCCGGGCCATGGTGGTTCGTAAGCGATTCGGCCAGCACTTCCTGCACGATCCCGCGGTCATTCGCCGCATCATCGATTGCATTGCGCCGGCGCACGGCGATCGCATCGTCGAGATCGGGCCGGGGCGCGGTGCGCTTACCTGGCCTCTGCTGGAGCGCGCCGGGGAGCTCGACGCCATCGAGATCGACCGCGACCTCGCTCGCTTGTTGATGACCGACCCGCGCGCCGCGGGGCGGCTGCGCGTGCACGTCGAGGACGTTCTCGAGACCGACTTCGAGCGGCTGCGCGCCGGAGGTCCCCGTCTGCGCGTGGTGGGAAATCTGCCATACAACATATCGACGCCGGTCCTGTTCCGGCTGTTGGCGCAGCGCGCCGCCATCGCCGACATGCACTTCATGCTGCAAAAAGAGGTCGTGGATCGCATGGCGGCAGCGCCCGGCGGGAAGGAGTATGGGAGGCTCACCGTGATGCTCGCCGCCCACGCACAGGTCGAGAGCTTGCTCGAGGTCGGCCCGGGCGCGTTTCAGCCGCGACCCAAGGTGTGGTCCGCGATCGTGCGCCTGCGGCCGAGTCTCGAGCCGCGCTTCGCGATCGGCGATGAAGGTGCGCTCAAGTCGTTGGCGGCCGCCGCCTTCTCTCATCGACGCAAGATTCTGCGCAATGGTCTGAAGGGCCTCTTGAGCGACGATGACATAAGGAGCTGCGGCATCGATCCCCTGGTGCGCCCCGAGAGACTCTCCCCCGAGCAATTCGGACGCCTCGCCGCCCGATACTGTCAACTGGCGCGAGTAGACTCGCACTAGCGCACTCTGCCCGAACACAAAGCCTTTGACCCGCCGCGCACTCCGCTATACTGGCGGACGCATGGCCGCCTACAAGAAGTTGTTGGTGCTGTTGGATCTGTCGGACGACAGCGAGAAGGTGTTCATCGCCGGCCGCGATCTGGCGGCGCATTCGAACGCCGCGATCACCGCCCTGCACGTGGTGGAATACACCCCCGTCGAACCCATGGGAGAGTCGTTGATGCCGACGCTGCAGATAGAGCGCGATCTCGCCAAGACCGCACTCGCGCGCATGGGCGAGCTCTTCACCCGGCACGGCGCCGCGAACGCGCGCAGCCGGGTCGAGATCGGCAACACCAAAGCGGAGATCCTGCGGGTCGCCGAGGAGGAGCACGCTGATCTCATCGTGCTCGGCAGTCGCGAGCGCCATGGCTTGGCAATTCTCGTCAATTTCACGGAGGACACGGTATTACACGCCGCGCACTGCGACGTGCTCGCCGTGCGTCTGAGCTGAAGCGAAAAGGGTCATGACATCCGAGCCCGGCATGCCGCGAATCAGCGTAGAGGTTGAGACGGCTTACATCGAGGAGCAGTCCGATCCGCGCGACAAACGCTTCGTGTTCTCATACACCATCACCATCCGCAACGAAGGCCAGATTCCGGCGCGCCTGCTCACGCGCCACTGGATCATCACCGACGCCAACGGCAACGTGAAAGAGACGCGCGGCGACGGCGTGGTCGGCGAACAGCCGTACCTCAAGCCGGGTCAGGGATTCCGCTATTCGAGCGGCGCAGTGATCGAGACCCCGGTCGGCACCATGCAGGGAAGCTATCAGATGGTGGCCGACGACGGGCAGCAATTCGACGCCCCGATCGCACCGTTCCGGCTCGCCATGCCCGGGGTTCTCCACTAGGCGGGCGGGAGAGATGGCGCTCTACGCAATCGGTGACGTGCAGGGGTGCGACGCCGAACTCGACGCGTTGCTCAAATCCCTGCGCTTCTCCCCGGATCGGGATCGCCTGTGGTTCGTCGGCGACCTTGTGAATCGCGGTCCCGCCTCGCTCGAGGTCTTGCGGCGGGTGCGCGCGCTCGACGCGGCCGCGACCGTGACCCTGGGCAATCACGATCTGCATCTACTCGCCGTCGCCCACGGCTCCGGGCGCATCCGCAGCGACGATACGCTGGCGCAAATTCTGGCGGCGCCCGATCGCGACGCGTTGCTCGAGTGGCTCTTGCACCGGCCGCTGCTCGCTGAGGACCGTGCGCTCAATCTGTGCTTGCTGCACGCCGGCCTGTCGCCGCAATGGGACCTTGCGACGGCGCGCAGCTGCGCGCGCGAGTTCGAGCAGGCTTTGCGCCGGGATCCCGAAAAGCTCTTCAAGCATATGTACGGGGACAAGCCGGATCGCTGGGATGACGCCCTCGCGGGGGCGGAGCGCCTGCGCTACATCGTCAATTGCTTCACGCGCCTGCGCTATGTCGGCTCCGACGGCCGCTTTGAGCTGCGCGCCAAAGGCAGCCCGAAAAAGGCGCAGCGCGACGGCTTGGTTCCGTGGTTCGAGGCCGCCGGAGCCCTTTGGCGCGGCACGCGAATCGTATTCGGCCATTGGTCGACGCTGGGATATTTCCAGAACGCGGATGTGATCGGCCTCGACACCGGTTGCGTCTGGGGCGGGAGCCTGACGGCGCTGCGGCTCGATCCTCCCGCATCGGCGCCGGTGCACATCGGATGCACGAGCCGAGCGCTGGTGGGCTAAGAGTTACGCCCCGAGATACCTGCCACCCGGGCTGCCGGCGGCCGAAGTTTCCCCGGCCGGCTATAATGGCGGCATGGCCATCTCGCCCCCCTTTGACCTGCGAACGTGGATCGACGAGCATCGATCGCTGCTCAAGCCGCCCGTCGGCAACAAGCTCCTGTTCGAGCACGGCGATCTCATCGTCATGGCCGTGGGCGGCCCGAATTCACGCAAGGATTTCCACCACGATCCCGGCGCGGAACTGTTCTTTCAGCTCGAGGGGGACATCGTGCTGAAGACCATTCAAACCGAGCGGATCGTCGATGTGCCGATCCGGGCAGGCGAGATGTTCTTGCTGCCGGCCGAGGTTCCGCATTCTCCGCAGCGGCCCGCCGGCACCATCGGCATCGTGGTCGAGCGGCGCCGCGGCGCGAACGAGCTCGACGGCTTTTCCTGGTACTGCGAGAACTGCGGCAACCGGCTCTATCTCGAGCGCGTCGCGGTTCACGACATCGAAACGCAGCTCCCCATCATTTTCTCGCGATTCTTCTCGAGCCTCGAGCACCGGACCTGCCGCGTGTGCGGCGCGGTGCTCGAGCCTCCCGCAGAGAATCGGCAGCGATCGAGCGAGCCCTGACAACCCCGAGCGAGCGCGACGCGGCGAGCGCGGCGGACCTGGACGCCCGCGACGCACTGGCGCCCTTCGCTGCGGAGTTCCACCATCCGCGCGCCGCGGGCCGCAAGCTCATCTATCTCTGCGGTCATTCTCTCGGGCTCCAGGCCAAATCGACCGAACGCTATGTCGCGGAGGAGCTGACCGACTGGCAGCGGCTGGGCGTTCTCGGGCACCACGCGGCGGCGCGGCCGTGGATCCCGTATCACGAGCGGGCCGCCCCTGCGTTGGCGGCGCTCGCGGGCGCCCTCGAGACCGAAGTGGTCGCCATGAATTCGCTCACCGTGAATCTGCACCTCATGATGGTGAGCTTCTTCAGGCCACAAGGCGCGCGCAGCCGCGTGCTCATGGAGAAATCTGCGTTTCCATCCGACCGGTACGCGATCGTCTCGCAACTCGAATTTCATGGACTCGATCCCGCCGAGCATCTCGTCGAGATCGCGCCCCGCCCGGGGGAGCACACGCTGCGCACCGAGGATCTCCTCGCCCGCATCGAGCGTGAGGGTCCGCGGCTCGCGCTGGTGCTCCTGCCCGGCGTGCAGTATCTAACCGGCCAACTCTTCGATCTGCCGACGCTCATCGCCGCGACGCGCGCGGCCGGGGCAGCGGCGGGCGTCGACCTCGCGCACGCCATCGGCAATGTGCCGTTGCGCCTGCACGATTGGGGCGCGGATTTCGCCGTCTGGTGCAGTTACAAATACCTGAACGCCGGTCCGGGCGCAGTCGGCGGGTGCTTTGTTCACGAGCGTTATGCGAAGCGGCGTGACCTACCGCGCTTCGCCGGTTGGTGGGGACACAGCAAGGCGCAGCGGTTCGACATGGATCCCGACTTCAATCCCATCGCGGGCGCGGAAGGCTGGCAAGTCAGCAATCCGCCGGTGCTTTCGACGGCGCCGCTCCTCGCCTCGCTCGAGATCTTCGGGCGCGCGAGCATGGAGCGGCTGCGCGAAAAGTCCGTAGCCCTCACCGGTTTCATGCAGCACCTGATCGAAACGCGGCTCGCGCGCAGCGTCGAGATCATCACGCCCGGCCGCGAGGCTGAGCGCGGCTGCCAGCTCAGCCTGCGGCTCGCGCTGCCGCCGTTCATGGCCAAACGATGCTACGAGCGCCTGACCGCCGCGGGCGTCATCGGAGATTGGCGCGAACCGGACACCGTGAGGCTCGCCGCCGTCCCGCTTTACAATTCGTTTCGCGACGTCGCGCGCGCGGTCGATGCGCTCGAGCTCGCGATCGCGCCGTGAATTTCGCCGGCGAATCCGTCGTTATTGCCGGCGCCGGTCCCACCGGTGCGCTGCTGGCGATCCTGCTCGAGCGGCGCGGCATTGGCGTTACGCTCTATGACAGCCGGCCCGACCCGCGCCGAGCCGCGGACGAATCGGGCCGCTCCATCAACCTGGCGCTGGCCGACCGCGGCATTCACGCGCTTGCGCTCGCCGGAGTCCTCGATGAGATCAAAGGCGCTCTGTGCCCCATGCGCGGCCGCTTCATCCATCAAGCGGACGGATCGGGCTCGCTTCAGCCCTACGGCCGGCGCCCGGACGAGGTCATCTATTCCATCTCGCGAGCGAAGCTCAATCGGGCGCTCCTCAAGGTGGCGCTGCGGCGGCCCGGCGTCCAGGCGAGATTCGAGCATCGGCTGGAGGACGCCGCCTTCGGTGCGCGCATGGCGCGCTTCAAGGATCTTCGCAGCGGCACCGCGATCGAGGTGCCGATGCGTCCCATGCTCGCCGCCGACGGCGCGGGCTCGCTGACGCGCCGGCGCATGGCCGAGCACGGACTCATCGAGGTGCTCGAAGCGGACCTCGAGCACGGCTACAAGGAGCTCACGATCCCGTCGGGCGCCGGCAATTCCTATCGCATGCAGCGTGAGGCGTTGCACATCTGGCCGCGCGGCGGCCACATGCTCATCGCCCTGCCGAACGAGGACGGCAGCTTCACCGCCACTCTGTTCCTGCCGACGCGCGGTCCGCTGAGTTTCTCGACCCTCGATACGGAGCGCGCCGTCGAGAGTTTCATGTCGGAGAATTTTCCCGATGCGCGCGCACTCATGCCGGATTGCGTTACGCAGTTCCTAAGCCATCCGACCGGATTTCTGGGCACGGTCTACGCGCACGGGTGGCATGTGAGGGACACGGCGGCTCTCATCGGCGACGCCGCACACGCGATCGTGCCGTTCCACGGCCAGGGTATGAATTGCTGCTTCGAGGATTGCGTCGAATTCGACGCCTGCCTGGATCGCTCGACGGCTTGGGGCGAGATGTTCGAGCGGTTCTATGCGAGCCGCAAACCGAACACCGATGCCATCGCGGAAATGGCGCTCGAGAACTATCTCGAAATGCGCGAGCGGGTCGCCGATCCCAAGTGGAGGCTCCAGCAGTCGCTCGCGCTCGATCTCGAGCGGCGCTTCCCGCTGCGATTCATACCGCGCTACTCCATGGTGATGTTCCACCATGAGATTCCGTACCGCACGGCGCTCGAGCGCGGCGCGATCCAGACCCGGCTGCTCGCCGAGCTGACGGAAAGCGCAGCGACGCTCGCCGACGTCGACTACTCGCGCGCCGCGCGCGAGATCGAATCGAGGCTCGCGCCTTTGTCCGCCCTGTCGAGCGTCACGAAGCTGTAGGCGCAAGAGTTTTTCTCGTCCGCCTCATGGCGCTCGCGAAACGACTCGCGCCACTCGACTCCGCGCCAGCCGTCGAAAAACGTGTCGCCGTCCTCGACGCGCGTATGCACCAGCGTCAGGTGGATGCGCGTGGTCAGCGGCAGGCACTGCCGGTAGATCTGCGCCCCGCCGATGACCATGATCTCGCTGCGGGCCCCCCCCGCCTCGCGGGCCTGGTCGAGATCGGCGACGACCGTGCAATCGCCTGCCGAGAAATCGGCGGACCTGCTCAGCACCAGATTGAGCCTTCCCGGCAATGCGCGGCCGATCGACTCGTAGGTCCTGCGGCCCATCAGCACGGGCTTACCGAGCGTAAGCGCTTTGAATCGGCGCAGATCCCCGGGCAGCCGCCACGGCAGCTCATTGCGGCGCCCGATGACGTCGTTCTCGGCCACTGCGACGACTATTTGCATGCCGACTTATACGATGGCGGCGCGAAACCCGCCAGTAGCCGCAATGCGGCGGCATCACCACGCCTGCGGATACTCACCTCGCGCCGCATCCAGTTGGATTTTGCGCGCGTCTTGCGGTAGCGTGTTTCGACATGCTCTTCCGCCCTGCCCTGCGTGCCGTCTTGCTCGCCGTGTCGGCTGGCGCCGCCGTGCTCGGGGCAACGCCTACGCGATCGGGCCCGACCGACTTCGCCGCAGCCGCGGCCCAGCACGGAGCAGAGACTGCGGACGCGGCGCAGGCCGGCATCTGGAAGGCCGCAACGCCGCCGAGCGGCTCGATGCACGGCGAGTTCGAGAACAACGACCCTGTGGGACTCGCGGCCGGAGCGCGAATTCCGGCCGACTGTTCGCTGAACTGGATCGATCCGGATTTCAAGAAACTCTACTGCTTTTCGAGCGCGACTTCGCTGGTGTATTTTCTCGAATCGCCGCGCGCCTTTCTGGCCCGCGCCCGCAAGAACTGGGCCACGCTGAGCACCCGGGGATAGGTCCTCTCAAACCACCTGGCACTCGCTCAAGATCCAGCGCGTGAGCTCCTGTAGTTCCTCGCGCTTGCTGTCCTCCGGCCGGTGCAAGAGCACGTAGCTCTCGTTTGTCGTCAGCTCCTGCTCGAACAGCTTCACGAGACCCCCCGCGGCGAACCGGTCGGCGCTCAGCCGCGAAGGCACCAGCGCCACGCCCACGCCCTGCTCGGCCGCTAGCACGACGGCCGACATGGTATTGAGGCGAACCAGTCGACTGGGTTTGATCGGGTCGATCCTGAGCCCGACGGCCCAGCGCTCCCATGCGTCGCGCCGCTCCTCGTGCAGCAACAGGTTCTTGCCGTTCAAGTCCGCGTAGGTCTCGATGGGATTCTCCGCAAGAAAATGCGGCGAGCATGCGGCGATGAAGCTCTGCGCGAACAGTTCGTGCACCGTGAAACCGTCCCAGGGTCCCGTACCCACCACGATCGACAAATCCGCCTCCGCTGGATGCGTCTTCGGAGCGGTGGATGAGGTCTCGATGCGGATGTCGGTTTCTTCGCGCGCTTGAGTGAAGGAGGCGAGCCGCGGCAACAGCAAGGCGTTCGCGAAGAACGGCGGCACGTTCAGACGGATGACGCTGCGCCCGTAGCGCACCTTGAGTTGCTCCGTGACCGACTCGAGCCTTGCGAATATATCGCCGATATGCTCGAGAAAGTGCGCACCGGCGTCGGTGAGCGTGAGCGTCCGCACGCCTCGCTCGAACAACGCGACGCCCAATTGCTGCTCCAGCGCCTTGATCTGATGACTCACCGCGGAGGGCGTGACATAGAGCTCCTCCGCCGCCGCCTTGAAGCTCTTCAGCCGGGCCGCGATCTGGAATGTCTTGAGAAATTTGAGCGACGGCAATCGCATGACTTAAGGTGGGGGGGATTGGGGTTTGGCGTCGTGCGCGGTGCCCACGGCGGTTGCGTTATTGTACACCAGCAAGACCGAGCAACATTCGTGCCAGAAATTGCGGCTCCGCGGGCGGCTCCTTCCGCGCTCGCGGCGGGGGCAGTGCCACGTTCGCGGGCGTCGCAAAAGGCCCGCCGCACGGTATTAGCGCAACGGAAGCTCCTCGCGGCCACGGAACCAGCCGGTCAAACTCAGTCGCGGCCGCCTTGCGGGCAGCACAGCGTGCTCGCGCCCCTCGGTGAGAAAGGTCACCAGACGCCCCCCAAGCGGCTCGATATCGCGGAACGCCTGGGCTCCGTGGAAGCATCGGAGCGCGCCGCCGTCGAGCGGCCCCCAATCCTCATTGAGATACAGCACCAGCGATAGGATGCGCGCAGCTCGGTTCTCCGGCCGGTCGAGATGGCGTACGTATCCCGCGCCCGGCGGATACCACGCATAGTGCAGCTCGAGATCGAACAGCCCGAGCATCGCGGTGCGGTTGAGCTCGAGGCGTAGCTGCTCGAGCACGTCCAGCAATCGCGCCTCGGGCTCGAACAGCGGCCGCGTCACCCAGCAGGTAAAATCGCCGCGGATCTCCTCGCGGCGCTCGAGTTTGCGGTCGGCACCGATGCGTGCCGCCGCGAAATCGCCGCGCTCGCGCCGCATTTTCGCGCAATGGGCCAGCGCTTGGAGTTCGGATGCCGCGAGAAACCCGTCGCTGACCCCAAAGCCCTCGGCGCGCAGACGCTCGAGCAGGCCGCCGGCGTCCTCAGCGCCCACGGCGTGCGGGCTTTTTGCGCGCACGCGCGCTCACGCCCGCCCGCGATTTATTGCGCGCGGCGGCGGCGCGGCGCCGTTTCGCCGGGCGCGGCTTTTTCCGCGGCTCCAACATACTGCCGCGGCAGTTCGCCGCGCCGCACCGGCACGCGAATATGACGTCGACATCGGGCGCATCGTCGGAATCTCGCTGGATCTGATAGTCGTAAGCCAGCTCCTCGCCGGGTTGGATCGTGCGAATCGCCTCGATGTACACGCGTCGCTTGAAGGTGACGCTTTGGCAGTTCGGATCGCAGCCATGATTGATGAAGCGCGCCTCGTTGCCGTTGACGCCTGCGTCGATCACCGTCTTCGCATCGACCGTGAAGAGGAACGTGTGGCTGTCCGATGCATCCTTGTCCTCGTAGCGGGTATCCGCCTCGCCGTGGCTCACGCGGTCGCCCAGGTACTCGATCACGGTGGTGCCCTTGCGGATTTTACGCAGCGCAAAGACGCCGAAACCGTGAATGGGGGAGTGACGAACTTCGATCATCGGGTTGCGGCGGCCGCTCTGCATCTGGGGCTCTCGAGGACGCAAGGGAAGGGAAGGCGCGCTCAAACGGCGATCGGGGCTTTGATCGCCGCGTGGTAGCGATAGTTCCTGATCTCGAAATCCGCGAACGCGTACTCGAACAGACTCGGCGGTCGGCGGCGGATCTCGAGCTCGGGCAAGGGATAGGGGGTCCGTGACAGCTGGAGATCGGCTTGCTCCAAATGATTCAGGTACAGGTGGCAATCGCCCCCGGTCCAGACGAACTCACCCGGTTCGAGATCGCATTGCTGCGCGACCATGTGCGTGAGCAGCGAGTAGGACGCGATGTTGAAGGGTACACCGAGCAGGGCATCCGCGCTGCGCTGGTAGAGCTGGCAGGACAATCGCCCCTCCGCGACATAGAACTGAAACAGCGCGTGGCACGGGAGCAAGGCCATCCGATCCAGCTCGCCGACGTTCCATGCGCTCACCACGAGGCGCCGCGAATTCGGGTTGCGGTGGATTTCCTCAAGGACGCGCGCGAGCTGATCGATCTCGCGGCCGTCCGCCGTGGGCCAGCTGCGCCACTGCTTGCCGTATACCGGGCCGAGATCGCCGCGCTCGTCGGCCCACTCATCCCAGATCGTGACCTGATGATCGTGCAGGTATTTGACGTTGGTATCACCCGCAAGGAACCACAGGAGCTCATGAATGATGGAGCGTACATGAAGCTGCTTCGTGGTCACCAGCGGAAATCCGTCCCGCAAATCGAAGCGCATCTGATAACCGAATACGCTCAGAGTGCCGGTGCCGGTGCGGTCGCTCTTGGGCGCGCCGCTGTCGCGTATGTGTCGCAGGAAATCGAGATATTGCCGCACCGGAGCGCTCCTAGGCCTTCGCTGCGCTCAAGTTTCCGCTCGGCTGCGCCCGCCGGTAGGCGAAGATCATCAGCGCGGCGCCCACGAGTATCATCGGGATCGTCAGCAGCATGCCCATCGTCAGCCACTCGCCCACGAGGTAGCCGATGTTGGCGTCGGGCAGGCGCACCCATTCCACCGCGAACCGGGCGCAGCCGTACAGCGCCAGGAACAAACCGGTTGGCGCCAGGCGCGGCCGCGGCTTCGAAGTGAACCACCACAGAATCAGGAACAATACCAGCCCCTCGAGCGTAGCCTCGTAGAGCTGCGAGGGATGGCGCGCGACCAGCTCTCCGCTGGCGTCCGGCACCCGAAACCCCCAAGGCAGTGTCGTCGGCTTGCCCCATAGCTCGCCGTTGATGAAGTTGCCGATCCGGCCGGCCATCAAGCCGATACCCGGCAGCGGGGCCACGAAGTCCAGAACGTCCGCGAATAGCTTGCGCTTGACGCGCGCGAAGATGAGCGTGGCGGCGGCGACGCCGAGCATCCCCCCGTGGAACGACATGCCGCCGTCCCAGATGTGAAAGACGTTGAGCCAATGCTCGGCGATCACGTCATGACCGTAGAAGATGCACCAGCCGACACGTCCGCCGACGATGACGCCGACGGCGCAGTAGAAAATGAGATCGTCGATATCGAGCGCCGTCCACGTCGATCCGGGGCGGCGCGCCCGGTGGCGCGCCAGAGCCCAGGCCGCCACGAACCCGATCAGGTACATGATGCCGTACCAGTGCACCCGCAGCGGCCCCAAACCGAAAAAAGGGCCGATCGAGAAGGCGATGGGATCGATATGAGGATAGGTCAGCATGAGCGCTACTTTAAACCGTCATTCACTCGACAGAAATAGGCCTTGAGATAGAGCGTCTCGGGGATTGCGGGATGCCCGGGGTGATCCGGCGACTGGCCGCGGACCTCGAGAACCTGCAGCTGCCTCTGCATGCTCCGTGCAGCCTTGGCGATCGCATCCTGGAACTCGGCCGCACCGACGTGAGAGGAGCACGAGCACGACACCAGGATGCCGCCGGGCGTCAGTATCTGCATCGCGAGCTGGTTCAAGCGCCGGTACGCGGCCAGCGCCTTCGGAAGATCCTTCTTGCGCTTGGCAAAGGCAGGAGGATCGATGACCACGATGTCGAATAGCGCCCGCGCGCGCCCAAGCGATTCCATTACGTCGAAGCCATCGCCCTTGCTGGTCTTGATCTTGAGTGAATTGAGCATAGCGTTCTCGGCCGCGAGCTCGAGCGCCGCGGCGGAGCTGTCGACGCACGTTACCTCGGCGGCACCGTCGCGCGCTGCGCGCACGCCCCACGCGCCGACGTAGCTGAACACATCGAGCACTCGCGCGCCCTTCTGCACGTACCTCGTCAAGGCCGCTCGATTCGCGGCCTGATCGAAAAACCAGCCGGTCTTCTGGCCTTCCGCGAGCGGCACCTTGAACGTGAGGCCGCCCTCGCGCACCTGCCCTGCCGCCTCGAGCCGGCCCTTGGCGGCCTCGACATAGGCCGGGAGGCCCTCGAGCTCGCGCGCCGCGCCGTCGTTTTTGTAGATGAGCGTCTCGCAGTCGATCACTCTCTGGAGCGCCTCGCTGATCTGCTGCTTCTTCCGCTCCATCCCGGCCGTGCCGATTTGCACGACGCACTGGGGTCCGTAGCGGTCGATGACCAGGCCCGGTAAGGCGTCGGATTCGCCGTACACCAGGCGGTAGTAAGGCTCCGCGTAGAGGCGCTCGCGCAGCTCGAGCGCGCGCCGGATGCGCGCTTGAAACCAAGCCGCGTCGGGGATCTGCCACGTTTCGAGCAACCGCGCACTGATGAGCGAGTGCGGATTGACGTAAGCCAATCCGAGCGCCCGATCGTTGTGGGCGAGAACGCGCACCACTTCGCCGGCCTCGAATTTGCCGAGCGGCGTTTGCCCGGTGTCGACCTCGTTGCTGAACACCCACAGATGCCCGGCGTTGAGGCGCCGGTCTTCGTTGCGCTTCAGGCGCAGCGCGGGCAGATGCGCGGCGCTGGCGGCGCCGGTGGCGGGATCGGGCATGGCTACGGCTTAAGGTTTAAGATGGCGCGCATTCTATCCGACGCGAAGGCAAGGTTCTCTTGGGGATGCAGCGCAATCGACTCGCGGCCGAAACCAGCCCGTATCTCAAGCAGCATGCGCACAATCCGGTCGACTGGTATCCCTGGGGGGAGGAGGCGCTGGCATTGGCGCGGCGCGAGAACAAGCCGATCCTCTTGTCGATCGGATACTCCGCTTGTCACTGGTGCCACGTCATGGCGCACGAGTCGTTCGAGGACGTCGCGACGGCCGAATTGATGAACCGCGGGTTCGTGAATATCAAGGTCGACCGCGAGGAGCGGCCCGACCTCGACAAGATCTATCAGACGGCGCAGCAACTCATCACCGGCCAATCCGGAGGATGGCCGTTGACCATGTTCCTGAGTCCCGAGGATCAGCTGCCGTTCTTCGGCGGCACTTACTTTCCGCGCGAGCCGCGCCACGGCATGCCCGCCTTCAAGGAGCTGCTGCAGCGTGTCGCGGAGTATTACCAAGGTCACGTCGAGGAGATTCGACGGCAGGGCAGCAAGCTTGCCGAAAGCTTTCAGGAGATGCTGCCCGCTAGGCCGCACGGCGGCGTGGTGCTCGACGCGTCACCGATCGCGCTCGCGAGCGCGGCCCTCCGGCAATCTTTCGACGCCACTTTCGGCGGCTTCGGTCACGCGCCCAAATTCCCGCACCCGGGGAGCATCGAGCGTTGCCTCAAGGACCAGGCTGTCGGCATGGCGCAACTCACGCTCACGAGGATGGCCGAAGGCGGCATCTACGATCAATTGGGCGGCGGATTTGCACGCTACTCGGTCGACGAGTCCTGGACGATCCCGCACTTCGAGAAGATGCTGTACGACAACGCGCAACTGCTCGGCGCCTACGCCGCCGCCGCGCAGGCGACCGGGGACAAGCTATTTGCCCGCATCGCAGCCGAGACCGCCGACTGGCTGCTGCGCGATATGCGATCGCCGGAGGGCGGCTTTTATTCGAGCCTCGACGCGGATTCGGAGGGGCATGAGGGGAAGTTCTACGTCTGGACGCGCGCGCAAGCCGAGGCGCTGCTGACCGCACCCGAATATCAGGTTTTTGCGCGTCGCTTCGGACTCGATGCGGAGCCCAATTTCGAAGCAGCGTGGCACCTCAACGTACGGGCGCCGCTCGAGGGCGAAGAGGCGGCTCGCCTGCTCGACTCCGCCCGGCGCAAGCTCCTTGCCGCCCGCAACTTGCGCGTTTGGCCGGAGCGCGATGAGAAGATTCTCACTTCCTGGAATGCTCTCACCGTCAAAGGACTCGCCATCGCGGCGCGGGTCTTGCATCGCCCGGATCTCGCCGACGCCGCCGCTGCGGCGGTGGATTTCATCCATCGGAGCTTGTGGCGCGACGGGCGCCTGCTCGCGACCTATAAGGATGGGCGCGCGCACCTTCCGGCCTATCTCGACGACTATGCGTTTCTCGCGGACGCCCTGCTCGAGCTCTTGCAGACGCGCTGGCGCAGCCGCGATCTGGAATTGGCCCGCGCCTTGGCGGATGTGATGCTCGAGCAGTTCATGGACCGCGACGGCGGCGGCTTCTTCTTCACCGCCGCGGATCATGAGCGCCTCATTCACCGCAGCAAGACCTTCAACGACGAGTCGACTCCCGCCGGCAACGGTGTGGCAGCGTCCGTGCTCACACGGCTTGGACTGCTGCTCGGCAAGGTGCTCTATCTCGAGGCGGCGGAACGCACGCTCAAGGCGGGGTGGCCGTTGATGCGCCAATACCCGCAGGCGCACCTCGCCCTGGTGTCGGCGTTGGAGGAGTGTCAAAAACCGCTCGAGATCGTGATCATCCGCGGGCCGGCCGCCGATGCGCGTCGCTGGGCGCGGGCGATCAGCGGCGGCTATACGCCGACACGCATGGTATTCGCGATATCCTCGGACGAGACGCGGTTGCCGCCCGCTATCGCTCTGAAGCATGCCGGCGGCGGCACGCTCGCCTATCTATGTACGGGCGCGACCTGCAGCGCGCCGATCTCCGATCTCGCCGAGCTCGAGCAGGCGCTGAAAGCCGCGGGCTGAGGAACCTCGCCGAGCGTGCGCGGGGTCACGATGCCGCAGGCGGCGCCGCGTCCTTGGCGGATTTCACGCAGCTTTTCATGAATTCGCGCCGAGCATCCCCCGCCGCGATGTTCTGATCATCCGCCTGCTTTTTACAGGCCTGCCATGCGGGATCGTGATGGTGGCCTTTCGGCGCGTCGCTTCCGGGGGCCGAGCTCGGCGGAGGCGTGTCGTCGGCGAGCGCGGCGGCGCCGCCCAAGGAGGCCATCGCGATTAACGCGAAAGCGGGGATCAAGGTCTTGAGGTGCGTGGGGATCATGATTCAAATCCTCTATTGGTTGGAGACATAACTGCCGGGCGACGGCCTTCAAACCGCGCGTGGTAACAAAATTCTACGCGGCGGCGAACGGGTGATGCCTTCGCTCGATGCAAAGCTGTGTGAAGTTCTGTTGGCGCTCCGAGCAACGCGACAGCCCCGCCGGATGTTGACTCCGTAAGCCGCCGCTCAAGGCGCGCCGCGCACGCGATCGGTGAGATAGGCCGCAATCCGGCGCTTCAGGGCGCCGTGCTGCGCTTCCGAGTATTCCGCCGCTGCGTTCCAGTCGAGCGCCCATGGCTGCGCGGTTCGGGTGGACTCCGGCTCGTCGGAGCGTCTCGGTATCACATGCGCATGCAACGCCGGCTGCGCATTGCCGAACATCGCATAATTGATGCGTACCGCACCGGTGCATGCGAGGACTGCGTCTCCGGTTGATGCCATATCCGCCAGAAATTTTCCCCGTTCCCCGGGATCGAGGACATTAAGGTGATCGACCACCGGATCGGGGAGCAGTAGACAGTATCCTGCAAATACCTGCCGTTCGCTCATCACGACCCAGCCCGACGGGAGCTTGGTCACGAGCGCGGGGTAGACACCCGCCCGGCAGCGCTCCACCATGCGGTGGATTCCGGTCGTGGAAACGCGCGCGCCGCTCATGCCTTACTGCTCGAGCACTCGGGACAGCGTGGCCGGCGCGACCGGCGGGGCGCTGTTGCCGAAACTCGTTCGCAGATACGTGAGGAGCGCGGCGACGTCCGCGTCCGTCATCCAGCCGAACTGCGGCATCGCAGTGGCGTATCGTCCCGCCGGCATCGACTCGGGGCGCCGGCCTTTGACAATCCAGAGCGCGAACACCCCCGGATCGCCGAGCACCACGGGGGATCCGGCCAGGCTCGGGTAGACGCCAGGAATGCCATGCGCGTCCTGCTGGTGGCACGCAATGCAGTTACCGTCGTAGAGGGCCGCGCCGGTCCGCGGCGGCGGTGGCGGCGGCGCGGCGGCGGGAGAGCAGCCGGCGAGCGCGCCGACGAGAGCGAGCAGAGCCGCGATTCGTTTGCTAGCCGCCATGCAGCGCGCCTCAATTCTCCCGGTTCGAGTCCGCGTTGTTACGCCGGGATACTGATGGGGTGTATGCCATACCCGCCGCGAGTTCGGCAAGGGCGGGAGCCTGGGTTCGAGGCCCCTCCGCCATATTGCGCGCCGGGGCGCCATGCCGTCTCGTCAAGCGGCGGTCCGGCGGGTACGATGCCGAAAAAGGCGCCATCTTCGGGGTCGCACTGCTTGTGCGCCGGCGCTGCGGAGTATTTTCCATGACTGTGCGAACTTCTTGCGGTCGAGCTCTGCTCGCAGCAGCCGGTCTATTTCTGGCGGCGATGGGTGCGCGCCCGGCGCCGACGGCTGTGCGCCCGGCACCGACCGGCGGCGTCGAAGCGTGGCAAACTCTGCCGCCCACGCCATCCCTACCCAAGGGAACGGCCGCCCGTCACGTCGAGATCAACGGCGCGCGCCTTTGGTACGCCGAGTGGGGGAGCGGCCGAAAAATCGGGGCTGGATCAGCCTCTCCGCCGGTGCTGTTGCTGCACGGCGGATTCGGAAATTCCAACTACTTCGGTAAGCTCATCCCGGTGCTCACGGCACAGGGGTTTCGCGTGGTCGCGCTCGACAGCCCCGGTCACGGCCGCAGCACCCGTCCCGACGGCGCGCTCACCTACCATATGATGGCCGAGGATGTGATCGGCTTGCTCGATCGGCTGAAGATCTCCAAGGTCGATCTCGTCGGCTGGAGCGACGGCGGCATCATCGGATTGGATCTCGCGCTCAATCATCCGGAGCGTCTCGCGGGCGTCTTCGCCTTCGGTGCGAATGCGGACGTCTCCGGCGTGAACGAGGACGTCGAAAAGACTCCCGCGTTCGGTGCCTACCTGAAGCGCGTCCCCGATGAGTACCGAGCGCTCTCGCCGACACCGGACGGGTTCGAAGCCTTCAGCGCCGCCGTCAACAAGATGTGGGAAACGCTGCCCGCCTACACAGCGGATCAGCTTCGCAGCATCCAGGTACCGGTCACCATCGCCGACGGCGAATACGATGAGGCGATCAAGCAGTCGCACGACCGCTACATGGCATCGACTATCCCAGAGGCGCGGCTCGTTATCCTGCCCAACGTGAGTCACTTCGCAATGCTGCAGAACCCTCCCCAATTCAACGCGGCGGTACTCGAGTTCCTGAACACCCGCTGATCATGCGCGTCGTGCAAGTCAGCTTCGATCATCTACGACGTTATGCGATCGCCCGCTCGCTGTTCAGGCCGACAACGCTTCAGCGTGCCGTCCGCAAACTGGGTTTTATCCAGGCGGATCCGATTCGCGCCCCCGCTCGAGCTCAGGATCTGACGCTGCGCCATCGGGTCGTGGGCTACCTCGCCGGCGACCTCGAGCGCCGCTATCAGCGCCTGCCGCTCGAGGAAGACTACTTCGTCAACTACGGCTACGTGCTGCGCGATCATCACGGGCTCATGCATCCGCGAACGCCGCGCTCGCCCTGGAGCTCCGCGCGCGAGAATCAAGCGAAGGCTTTGCTCGAATTCGTTGGCGCACGCGGCACGGCGCACCCGCGCATTGTCGACCGGCACTTCGCGCACGGCAAGATCCTCAATTGGTTCGGCGGTTCGACCAACGCCACCACGCGTTTGCTCGACGAGATGCACTATCGCGGCCTATTGCGCGTCGCGCGACGGGAATCCGGAACCCGGGTGTACGCCGTGCGCGAGACCGAGGTTGCCGCCGCGGCGGTCGACGCCGCTGGGGTGGACGCGCGGATCGACGCCCTGGTCGATGTGATCGTGCACAAGTACGCGCCGCTTCCTGCGCGCACCCTCGGCCAGCTGCTCTCCCACCTGAAAAGCGGCGTCCCTCAGTGGGCCTCCCATCGGGCCGCAGCGCTCGAGAGGGCCACCAAGCGACTGGCGCGGGTTCGGGTCGACGGCATCGACTGGTACTGGCCCGCAGGCGAGACGCCCACCTCGGCCCGCTGGCGGCCGGATGAGGACGTTCGTCTGCTGACACCGTTCGATCCCGTGGTCTGGGATCGGCGGCGATTCGAAATTTTCTGGGGCTGGGCATATCGCTTCGAGGCATACACCCCGGCGCCGAAGCGCAAGCTCGGTTACTACGCGCTGCCGCTCTTATGGCACGAGCGCGTGATCGGTTGGGGCAATCTGTCGGTCTCCGCCGGCAAGCTCTCGAGCACCTTCGGCTACGTCAAAGGCTGTCCGCCGCGCGCGGCGGCGTATCGCCGCGGTCTCGAGGCGGAGCTTGAGCGCATGCGTACCTTTCTCGATTTGGACTAGACCGCGCGTCTCTTCGAGCGCGCGCCGCTCATCCGCGCCAGGTACGGAATCTTCCGGTATCCAGATGCACGAAGTCGGACTGTCTATAGTAGCCGACCCCGCCGCGCTGCATGCCGAGCGCCCGGCCCGCGAGACTCGCGCAATCGACGCCGGCGAGGCGCACATCGATCGCGCGCCCCTCCATGTGCAGGCTCTTGCTCGCGACGCCGTTCGAGCGCTCGTGCAGCATCCGGTTGGTCTCGGGCGAGCGGTATCCCGAGATCACGCTGAAC